>Ga0187893_10004089_pt1 | contig 28305 bp, 27 predicted proteins | sample MA1701074metaG_FD_139574 | JGI IMG/M metagenome (GOLD analysis project Ga0187893, IMG submission 139574) | White microbial mat communities from a basaltic lava cave in the Kipuka Kanohina Cave System on the Island of Hawaii, USA - MA170107-4 metaG ... | reverse complement strand
GAAAGTTGGCGCCTTCGACGTGGGTGATGAAGTAGCCATGTGGCCGCTTGGCGATAACCGCCACCTGCACTCCAGGCTTGCCCAGCGTGGTCAGCGACTTGACCAGTGGCAGTTCCTTGCCGGCGTTGGGTCCAGAGAGTATCTGTATGGTGCCCTGTCCACCCGGCATCGCCATCGCGGCCGCTGGCGCCGCCGCGGCCGGTGCCGGACTCGGCGCCGGCTTCGGTGCGTCCGCTCCTGCGAGCGCGGCCTGCGCATTGATCACGGTGTCGCTCAGCTTAACGCCATGCGGCTCGCTGCTCTGAGTGTCGGTGGGCACCCTATCCGGCTTGGATCCGCCCGCGGGAGCACGCAGCACCATGGTCTTTTCGAACTCTGCCTGGCTCATGGTAGCCGGCGCTTCGGTAACGTACTTGAGCTTGTATTTGCCGATTTCGACGATGTCGTTGTTCTGCAGGAAATGCTTCTTCACCGGCTGGCCGTTGACCAGCGTGCCGTTGGTGCTGCCAAGATCCTCGAGAAAGGAATCGTTGAGGATGGTCATGATGATTGCGTGCTCTCCGCTGACGGCCAGATTGTCGATCTGAATGTCGTTGTGCGGCTTGCGGCCGATGGTGGACCGCTCCTTGGTGAGGGTGAATTCCTTAATCATCTGGCCATCGAGACTGAGTATCAGCTTCGCCATATCCGCTTCCTCTTATTTGAGCCACGAAAGGAACTTTGCCCACATGCCGGTTTCGGCCGGGAAGTCCTTCCTCACCTTGATCAGCACTACGGACACATTATCGCGCCCGCCGTTGTCATTCGCCATCTGTACCAGTTGATCGGCGGCAAGCGGAAGGTTGCTCCCGATCGCCGCCAGCGTCATCTCGATATCCTCGTCCTCGACCATGTCATTGAGGCCATCCGAACACAGCAGGTAGATGTCCCCGGTCTGCGCCGGATAAGTGCGGATTTCCGCCTCCACTTCCGGTTCGATGCCCAACGCCCGCGTCACCAAATTCTTGTTCTGCGAGCGTTTGGCCGCCTCCTTGGTGAGCAGACCGCTATCGATCTGTTCCTGCAACAGCGAATGGTCGCGTGTAATTTGCTGCAGCGATTCGCCTCGAAAGCGGTAACAGCGCGAATCGCCGATATGGGCTACAGTGATCTGGTTGTTGCACAACAACGTGGCCACCAGCGTCGTTCCCATGCCGGCGTACTGCGGCTGACTGTTGGCCGACTGGAAAATCGAAGTGTTGGCCCTTGCGATGCTCTCCCGAAGCAGGCGAGTCGCCAGCGGGGAACCCGTATTCTTGTCCAGCTCGTGCGGCGCATGCCGGGCGAGCGCTTCGCGAGTCTCGCTCGAAATCAGCGCCGTTGCGATGCCGCTGGCAACTTCACCCGCATTGTAGCCACCCATTCCGTCCGCCAGCACCGCGAGTCCGATCTGCGGATCCGCGGTGATGCTGTCCTCGTTGTGGGAGCGCACCATCCCGGTGTGGGTAGCCTTCGCCATCTCTAGGGAGGGGGTCAAATTCATTTCTTCCAATCCATCACAAAGTCACGTCCACGGTTCCGAACGCCGTCGCGCACTGACGCAGAGCCTGCGCCAGCTCTTCACCGCCCTTGAAGCGCGCGGCCACGTCCTTGGCGAGCGCTTTCTTGATAATGTCCACAAGGCACTCGGGCAGCGTCGGGTTGACACCGAGTATGTCGATAGGGGGTTCGTTGGCGATCTTGAACATCAGCTGCGTCATCGAATCGCCCTGGAATGGCAGACTGCCGCTCGCAAGCTGATACAACGTCACGCCCAGCGAAAACAAATCGGACTGGCCGTCGATCTTCTTGCCGGCCAGTTGTTCCGGCGACATGTAGGAGGGCGTGCCAAGGACCAATCCGGTCTTGGTCTTTGACGAATCAGTGATGCGCGCAATGCCGAAGTCGGTGACTTTTACGGAATCGGCCTGCGCGTCATACATGATGTTCGCCGGCTTGATATCGCGATGAACCACGTTTTGCTGATGTGCGTAGGCGAGCGCTTCGGCTACGCGCGCCACGACGGAAAGCGTCTTGGGCAACGGCAGCAGGTTGCCCGGTTTGGTTTGCGGGACCAGGTCCTTGCCCTTAAGGAATTCCATGGCGATGTACGCCAGATCGTGCTCTTCGCCGGCGTCGTAGATCGTGACAATATTGGGATGGTTGAGTCGGCCCGCCGTCTCGGCTTCGCGGAAAAAGCGCTGCTTCACCTCTTCCAGCTCGTCGGCTTCGAACTCCTGGGACAAAGCCAGAGTCTTGATCGCAACCACACGACCGATCTTCGGGTCCTTGCCCAGATAGACAACACCCATCGCGCCCTTGCCGAGTTCCTTTTCCACTTGATAACGACCGAGCATCGGCTTTTCCACTGCACCGCCCTGGAGGACCAACGTGCTGGCGTTGGTGCGCGCACCGCCTCCGCTGAGGATCACGGTCTCGGACATCTGTTTGGCGCGATTGAGCTTCTGATCGAGGTCTCGAAATTTGGCATTGTAGGTGGCCATGTATTCGTAAACGGCCTGGGCCTTGTTGAACTGGCGCTTGCGTTCGAAATCGAGCGCAAGGTTGTACAAGTTGTCCATCAGCTGGTCATCTAGCGGCACCTTCTTGAACTTGTCGAAGGCCATGTCGAGCTGACCCTGCCCCTGGAAAGCGAGCCCCAGCATGCGATTTGATTCGGCCGAATCGAGGTCCGATCTGGCCTTGCCCCGCTCGGTCGACAGATACCGCTTGGTGGTAAGCAGAACGTGACCGATCACCAGCAGGACCGCCGAGGCCATGAGCTGGATCCATATCAGCTGCCCTGCCATCAGCACGAAATGCGCGGCAAACAGTGCGGCAAGCAACAGCGCGCTTACCGTGAAACCCATGCCTGCCCTGAGGCGCGGCAACAGCAAAATCAGGTACAACGCCACCAGCAGGAACGCGCCCTTTTCCGCCCAGATACCCCAGGAAGGCGCGACAAAGAAATCTTCCTCGAGAATGCTGGACACCGAATGCGCAAGCGTTACGACCGGCGCCATCCCGGGTGAAATCGGTGTCACCTGGTAGGTCCCGACGCCGGCCGCCGTGGCACCGATCAGCACGACTTTGTCGCGGTACTTCTCCGCGGGAATCTTTCCCGAGATCACGTCATAGAAAGAATCCGTTGGGAACGCACGTTGACCGTCCCTATCCTTGTAGAAGTACGTATACATCTGCAAGTAAGGATCAGTATTGATCGTCAGGTTCCCCAGCTTCACCCCCTCGCCTAGCCGCAGTTCGACGTCCGCGGGTCCCAGATTCAGGCTTCTGGCTGCCAGAACCAGCGAAAACGACGGGAAATACTGATCGTAGTAGCGTACGACAAGCGGTTCGGTGCGCGTGCTGCCATCGACATCCGGAAGCGCATTCAGATGGCCGACGACCGCCGCGCCGCTTGCGATTTCTTCGAGCGGCGCAACAGCCTGCAGAGTCGGGACCGGGAAAATGTTGTTGTCACCCGCATTGATTCGGTCGGTTACCTTTGTGATCTGGCTTTTCAGAACGTAATCGGCGAGCGGATGATCGGGATTGCCTCGAGGTTCACCGATGGTGAAAAGCATCGGCAACGCCACGTTGCCCGCCTGCGCCACGGCCGCGGCAAGTTTGCGGTCGCTGTTGAGCGCATCGTCCGCCTCGGCCAGCACCGATGCGAATTCGGCAAGGCCTTGCTGTTCCGGGGGCGTGAGTGCCTGGAAGAGTTCTTCCAGCCTGTGAACGTAGGTAAGCCCTGGATCCACTTGAGGCTCGAAGAAGAACGAAGCGTAACCAACCACCTTCGCCCCGGCCTGTTTGAGACTACCGATCATCTGAGCGTGGATCTCGCGAGGCCAGGGCCATCGCCCGATATTGGCGATGCTCTGATCGTCGATGGCGATGACCGCGACGCGCTGCGAAGGGGCGTGGCTGGAGGCCCGCACGCCCAGGTCGTAGGCCTGACGTTCGAGACTTTGAATGAAATCGCTGCCGGACGCGACGAACAATACGACGGCAACGATCAATCCGAGGAACCAATCGGCTTTCCAGAAAGCCGTCTTCTTCATGCCACCCACCCTGTTGGATGCCTGAAGGCCTTGATTTCTATATAGTTAAGGCGCTAGAGCTAGAGATTCTACGATATTCCCGCCAAAAGTATATGATTTTTTTCATAACTGGATTTCCTTGACGGGTGTCGACCAGGGTGCGACAGGGCCCCCGGCAGGCCAGCACGCCGGGTCGGTTACCTTGATGCCGGCGATAACATTGGCTGCCATTTCTCACTTCTAGCAAGAGTTGATTTGCGCGCTATCTGGCACGTACCAGAACGTGCTGTCGGCGGCTCGACTCAACAGGCAGGAAAAGCAGAGTTCGCGGGCAGAGCTGCGCAAGCCTCGCCGTTCGCGTCGTTCGGACGGGGTTCCGGGACAAGCGCGTGGGAAAACGCGGCGGACCCGGAGCCGGATCAGCCGAACAACACTAACAGCCAGACCACCACGACGTTGATCAGTGCAAACAGCACCGCGGTGCTGCCGTAGTCCTTGGCACGCTTGGCAAGCCGATGGTGCTCGAGCGATACGCGGTCTACCGTCGCTTCCACAGCCGAGTTCACCAGCTCGACGATCAGCACCAACAACACCGAAGCGATCATCAGCGCCTTTCCGATGCCAGACTCCGGAAGGTATAACGCCACCGGAATCAGGACCACCGCGAGCCACACTTCCTGGCGGAACGCGTCTTCGTTCTTGTACGCGGCATTGAGTCCGTCGAACGAGTAGAACAGCGCGTTCCAGATTCGCCTCAATCCGGTCTTGCCTTTGTGCGGGCTATCTATGTGGCCGGGGTCCATTTCAAGTCGAGTTCGCGGGCCGCCCTGACGTCATCGAGGCGGCGCACCGGCGTGGTATGCGGAGAGGATTTGACGAGATCCGGATCACGGTGTGCCTCATCGAGGACTTCCTTCATCGCTGCGACAAATGCGTCCAGCGTTTCCCTGGATTCGGTCTCGGTCGGCTCGATCAGGAGACACTCCGGAACCAGCAGAGGAAAGTACGTGGTCGGCGCATGGAAGCCCTTGTCGAGCAGGCGCTTTGCCACGTCCATCGCCGTGACGCCGGTCTTTTCCTTAAGACCTTTGAGAGTCACGATGAATTCGTGACTGGCACGTCGCGAGTCGAATGCAACTTCGAAACCGGCTTGGCGCAATCGGACCATCAGGTAATTCGCGTTCAGAGTGGCAAATTCCGCGACCCGCCGCATGCCGTCGCGGCCAAGCATGCGCGCATAAACGTACGCGCGCAGCAGCACGCCGGCGTTGCCGCCAAATGCCGACATCCGCCCGATCGACTGCGGACGGTCTTCCTCTGAAAGCCACCGGAAGCGTGCGTCCTCCTTGGCCACAATAGGAAGCGGCAGGAAGGGTATCAGCCGCTGCGCGACGCCCACCGGTCCTGCTCCCGGACCACCGCCGCCATGAGGTGTCGCGAACGTCTTGTGGAGGTTCATGTGGATCACATCGAAGCCCATGTCGCCAGGCTTCACCTTGCCCAGAATTGCGTTCAGATTGGCGCCGTCGTAATAGAGCAACCCTCCTGCGTTATGTACGATGTCACGAATATTCTCGATGGTGCGCTCGAATACGCCAAGCGTCGAAGGGTTGGTGAGCATCAGTCCCGCGGTGCGCGGCCCGACGGCAGCCGCCAGCGCGTCGAGGTCGACGTTGCCTTCGCTGTCGGTCGGGACTTCTGTCACCGTATATCCGCACATCGTCGCCGTAGCCGGGTTCGTGCCATGCGCCGCGTCGGGTACGATGATCTCGCTGCGCGCATCGTCACCGCGCATCCGGTGATAGGCGCGGATCATCGCGACACCGGCGAATTCGCCCTGGGCTCCGGCCATCGGCGCCAGGCTCACCGCCTCCATCCCGGTCACTTCCCGCAGAATCTCCTGCAATTCGTGCATGCAGCCGAGATATCCTTGCCCCGTCTCCTCAGGCGCCAGCGGATGACGCGCCAGAAATTCCGGCAACATCGCCAGCGCGTTGCACGCGCGCGGGTTGTACTTCATGGTGCAGGAACCAAGTGGGTAAAAATGCGTATCGATAGAGAAGTTTTTCTGTGACAGGCGGGTGTAATGGCGCAACGCATCGAGCTCGGATACTTCGGGCAGCCGCGGCAATTCAATACGCAGCAGCTCGACAGGCAGGTCCGCAGCAATTGCAGTTGGCGGCGCCTGCGCATGCGCGCGGCGCCCGCGTCTGGACTGGTCGAAGACAAGCATGCTGTTAAGTATCGGCGATTCGGGCGCGGGCTGGCCAACGATCCTTATTGCATCATTTCAGCGCCGCCAGAGCACCTTCGTAATTCGGCTCGTTGGCTATCTCTGGCACCAGTTCGGAGTGCAGCACCTTGTTGTTCTCGTCGAGCACCACGACTGCGCGAGCCGTCAACCCTTTGAGCGGACCGTCGGCGATGTCCACGCCATACTTCCCGTGGAAATCCCTGCTGCGAAATGTTGACAGCGTCACCACGTTGTTGAGCCCCTCGGTGCTGCAGAAACGCGACATCGCAAACGGCAGATCAGCCGAGATTACCAGCACGACCGTGTTGTTCAATCCCGATGCCTTTTGATTGAAGACGCGCGTGGACTGCGCGCAGGTCGGCGTGTCCAGGCTCGGAACGATGTTCAACACTTTTCGTTTCCCCTGGTAGTTTTTCAACGTCATATCGGCAAGATCTTTGCCGGTCAGACTGAAATCGGGAACGGACCCGCCTTTCTTTGGAAGCGTGCCGGCCACAGCGACGGGTTTGCCTTTGAGCGTTACAGTTGCCATCTGACTCTCCTCGATTAGATCCTGGTAGTGGATTGTAGAAAGCGGATTCAGACGCCTGTCGCGGCGGCCAGCGCCGCGGCATAGGCATCGAGATCCGATTCGGTCTTGGTCTCAGTGGCGCAGACCAACAGCGCCGCCCCGAGTACCGGGTAGTCACGAGACAAATCGTGGCCGCCAAGAATACCGCGGGAACGCATGCTCGCGAGCACTTTACCCGCCGCCCGTGGCAGGCGGATCACCGCTTCGTGGAAAACCGGCGAACTGAATACCTGCTGCACCCCGGGAATATGCCTCACCTTTTCCAGAAGCAACCGCATGTTCGCATGCGATTGCGTGGCCACATTCTTCAGCCCCTGGGCACCCAGCATCGCCAAATAGATCGTCGCGGCCGTGACCGCCAGGCCCTGATTGGTGCAAATATTGGATGTGGCTTTGGAACGGCGAATATGCTGTTCGCGCGCTTGAAGCGTCAACGTGTATCCGCGCCGACCTTCGATATCGACGGTGCCCCCGACCATTCGGCCAGGCATTTGCCGCACCAGCGCCTGCTTGCACGCCATGAATCCGAAGTAGGGTCCGCCGTTGGCGAGCGGGACACCCAGCGGCTGGCCTTCTCCGACAGCGATGTCTGCGCCACTACTGCCCCATTCGCCGGGAGATTTCAGAAGCGCGAGCGATGTCGGGTTTACGCAGGCAATCGCTAAAGCACCACGCGCGTGCGCCCACTCGGTCAGCATATCCACCGAGTCAAGTACTCCAAAGAAGTTCGGCTGCGCCACCACTAGTGCGGCAAAATCCATCTTGCCCGCCAACTCCAGCGCCTCAACTGACACACGTCCATCCGTCGCGTTATATGGGACCGCGACCAATTCGATTCGTTGATTGGAAACGATACTCGCAACCACACGCCGGTAGTCCGGATTGACCCCGGCAGGAATCAGCACACGCCGCGCGGACTTGTGCAGACGCACCGCCATCAGCACCGCCTCCGCAAGCGCGGAAGCGCCGTCGTAGAGGCTGGCGTTGGTGGCATCGAGTCCGGTGAGCGAAGCCATCATGCTCTGGTATTCGTAGAGCAGTTGCAGCGTGCCCTGGCTCGCTTCCGCTTGATAGGGCGTGTACGCAGAGTAAAACTCCCCGCGGGTGGCAACCTGCCAGACCGCTGCGGGAATGTGATGTTCATAGGCGCCGGCACCGATGAAATTGAGCATGGGCCGGTCTTGCTGCGCTCGTTCGTGCATCAGGCGCGTAACCTGCATTTCGTTCATCCCCGCAGGGATGCCCGCCAGCCCGTCGCTCTTGAGGCTAGGCGGAATTTCGTCGAACAGTTGCTCGATCGTCGATACTCCGATCGCCGCGCACATTGCACGGACGTCTTCCTCTGTATGGGGAATAAAGGGCATGTCAGTTCGGTGCGGCAAGAGGCGTGAGGCGCAAGGCGTGACGAACCCACGGCGGCACGCGACGGTAGACGGGCAACTGGCGACGCGAAAAAAGCGCGGGCGGGCAGGCACGGCACTCCATCTGGCGGTTTATTCCTCTCGCCTCGCGCCTCACGCCTCTCGCCTCACGACTTTGCGCCTTTCGCGCCACCCTCAATGCGCTTCCGCTTCGACCAGCTTCTGGTAATCCGCCGCGTCCAGCAACGCTTCCAGTTCAGCCGGATTGGCGGCCTTCAGACGGAACATCCAGGCATCGTAGGCGGCTTCGTTGATCTTCTCCGGCGCAGATTCGAGATCGCTGTTCACCGCTACGACTTCCCCCGAAATCGGTGAGTAGATATCGGACGCGGCTTTCACCGATTCCACAACGCCACATTCTTCGCCCTTCATAAGCTTGCGGCCGAGCACCGGACTTTCCACGAACACGAGGTCGCCAAGCAGATCCTGTGCGTGATGCGTGATGCCGACAGACACGGTTCCGTCGGCCTCAGGCCGCGCCCATTCGTGGCTGTCGGTGTATTTCAGATTGGCAGGAATCGTCATGAATGCTCCAGAAATTCAACGGATCGAAGAGACAAGACCGGCTATCAGGCTGCGACCGTTCCGCACGAAAGGATATTTTACCGTTCTTGCCGTATGCCATTTGTCGCGAATTTTCACTCTTGCCGATTCTTCTGGCTGCACCCCGATCGGTACACGTGCCAGCGCGATCGAGGTTTCCAGTGTCGGTGAGAAGCTGCCGCTGGTGATTTCTCCGCGGCCGCCACGGGTCTCGACTTCCTGATGCGCGCGAAGCACACCACGTTCGACGAGGATCAAGCCAAGCATCTGAGCGCGCGGTTCGGAGGCAAGTAATGCCGCTTTGCCGACGAAATCGCGCGGACTTTCCAGGTCCACGGTCCATTTCAGGCCGCACTCCAGCGGAGTCACCGATTCATCCATGTCCTGGCCGTACAGGTTCATCCCCGCCTCCAGGCGTAGCGTGTCGCGCGCACCCAGACCCGCCGGACCCACGCCAGCATCGAGCAACGCCTGCCACAGGGCTGGGGCATCCGCGGCCGGCAGCATGATCTCGAACCCGTCCTCACCGGTATAGCCGGTGCGGCCGAACAACAATGCGCCCCACTGCGTCGCGAAGAATGGTCCCAGCGGCTCGGTCGCTTCTTTCGATTCCGGTAGCGCGCGCCAGACTTTCGCTCGCGCCGCCGGTCCCTGCACTGCGATGATCGCCAGGTCCCGCCGGGGCGTTACCGCCACTGCGGCGGCGTGCCCTATTTGCGAAGACAACCACGCAAGGTCCTTTTCCGCGGTAGCGGCGTTGACCACCACGCGAAAGCGCCGCTGTTCCAGAAAGTACACGATCAGATCATCGAGTATGCCACCCGAGTCGTTGAGCATGCACGAGTAAAGCGCCTTGCCCGCGCCCCGAAGACGATCCACGTTGTTTGCGAGAACCCGCCTGAGGAAAGCGGTTGCGCCTTCACCACCCACGTCCACCGCCAGCATGTGTGAGACGTCGAACATGCCCGCGTCTTTGCGTACCCTGTGATGTTCTTCAATCTGCGAACCATAATGAAGCGGCATCTCCCATCCGCCAAAGTCGACGAGCCTGGCGTTAAGCGCGCGATGGGCGGCATTGAGCGGAGTCTGCTTCAGCATTTTGACACCACTCAAGGATAGAATAGATAAAGTCGGTAGCCGGCAGCACGCAGCTCACCGGTTTGCAGATACAGTCGGACCGGCAACACCGCCCCCGCTTTCAGTCCTTCGGTTGCCCCTGTCCAAGGCAGGTATTCCGCCGGAAGAAACACGCGGCGGGCGATCGTTTGTTCCTGCGAATCTGTCAGCGTCAACTCGAACGCGGGATAGTCCTGCTCGACCGGCGCCTGGTTGCGCACCGCAACCATCAGTTCGATTTCGCCGGGACGCGACGGATCCGGCGCTTGCAGATCAGAAACTTCGATGTGCAGAAAGCTTGACATCCGCGGCAGCGCCACGGTGCATCCCAACCATTCACACGCGCGCTCAAAGACATTGCGTGATTGCGGGACCAGCACCATGAGCTCGGTACGAAACGTATACGCTGCCTGGAGGCCCAGCAGGACGATCAACAGGAACGACAGGCTCGCCCACAATCCAGTGCGGCGAGGCGCCACCGGCATCCTGAATTCCCACTCGTACAGGCTCGCGGCCGGATCCGGACGCAATGGAGCAGACAGTGGCTGTTCCTTCGGTCCCACGGGAACTTGCGTCGGCTTCGATTTTTCCACGTACGGTGCCGCTGGCGACAGGTCCAAATGCGCAATACCCGGCGTTTTGCGCTCCGGCGCTGACGGCTGGGGGCTCTGAGCAGTCAGCGTCGCAAAGGCATCGAATACCCTCTTACATTGCCCGCAGCGCACCTGGCCACTGGATGCCTGCAGCTGTGGCGTGGTCACCCGAAACGTTGTGCCACAGTTCACGCAGCGCGTATACAGGTTCATGTCTTTCGCTTCAACCGGTTCTCTTGCCGCAGAGCCTGATCCAGCCTTCCTCTTCGACGGGGCATTCCAATTCGAACCATGCCGAGTAGGCATCCACAACCGCCCCGGCCTGCGGCGGCAGGATTCCGGACAGCACCAGGTGTCCGCCCGGTATCGTCAGGCCGGCGAGCAGCGGCGCCAGTACCTTGAGCGGATTGGAGAGGATATTCGACATGACGACATCTGCCGGTTGCGGTCGCGGAGCATCGGCACCAACGAAGGTAACGGCCACGAGATTCTGCGTTGCATTGTAACGGCTTGCGGCCAGCGCCAGAGGATCGATGTCCACGCCAACGACACGGCCGGCGCCGAGTTTCGCCGCAGCGATGGCGAGGATGCCCGAACCGCAGCCATAGTCGATGACGCTGACACCCGGGGTAAGACGCCGGTCCAGCCAATCCAGGCACAGTCGCGTGGTCGGGTGACTCCCTGTGCCGAACGCGAGCCCCGGATCGAGAACGATATTGATGGCGGAACGATCCGGCGCAACATGCCAGCTCGGCACGACCCAAAGCCGCGCAGAAACCCGAATCGGCGCGAACTGGCTCTGAGTGAGCCTCACCCAGTCCTGCTCGAGGACTTCAGCGGTCCGATATTCTGGAGCCGGATCGAGACCGGCGGCGGCGCACGCAATCGTGAGCGCAGCAGCGACGTCGGTTTTTTTTTGATCGAACAGAGCGGTCAGGCGATTGAGACCATAGGCCAGCTCTGTCTGCGCGCCAGGTTCCTCAAAGATTGGCGTTTCCTGTTCGGTTCCCGCACGTGCGTCCGCCACGTCCACGGAAATGGCGCCGGCCTCGAGAAGCGCGTCCGCGAGCGCAGTAACCTGTGCGGCACCCAGTGTCAGTTCAATTGCAAGCCAGTCAATGCCGCACCTCCCCAAAATCCGCCGTTACTCCACCTTGCTGTACTTGGCGAGTTTCTCTTCGAGGTAATGGATGCTGGTGCCGCCGCGCAGGAACGCGGAATCCAGCAGCAACTCCTGGTGCAGCGGCAGGTTGGTCTGAATGCCCTCGACGATCATCTCGGAGAGTGCGACGCGCATGCGCGCGATAGCCTGGTCGCGCGTGTCGCCGTAGGCGATGACCTTGGCAACCAGTGAATCGTAATAAGGTGGCACGAAATAACCATGGTAGACGTGCGAATCCACGCGAATTCCGGGCCCGCCGGGCACGTGCCAGGAGGTAATGCGGCCCGGCGAAGGAGTGAACTTGTAAGGATGCTCCGCATTGATCCGGCATTCGATCGCGTGCCCGCGGAATGCGACATCCTTCTGACGGAACGGAAGTTTTTGCCCCGCGGCGACCAGGATCTGGGTTTTCACGATATCCACACCGGTGATCATCTCGGTCACCGGATGTTCCACCTGCACCCGCGTGTTCATCTCGATAAAAAAGAACTCCCCTTTCTCGTAGAGAAATTCGAATGTGCCCGCGCCACGATAACCGATCTTGCGGCACGCCTCGGCACAGCGCTCGCCGATACGGACACGCTCTTTGACCGGAATCAGGGGCGCCGGTGCCTCCTCGATTATCTTCTGGTGGCGGCGCTGCATCGAACAGTCGCGATCGCCGAGAAAGACGGCGTTCCGGTGTTCATCTGCGAGTACCTGGATCTCGACGTGGCGGGGCGTTTCCAGGAATTTCTCCATGTACACGGTCGGGTTGCCAAACGCAGTCTTCGCCTCCTGCCGGGTCATCGTCACTGCATTGACCAGCGCTGCCTCGGTATGCACCACCCTCATCCCGCGTCCGCCGCCGCCCCCGGCCGCCTTGATGATCACCGGATAGCCGACCTTGCGCGCCACCTTGACGATTTCCTGCGGCTCCTCCGGCAACGCACCTTCTCCTCCCGGCACCACCGGCACACCCGCTTTGGTCATCGCCTGCTTGGCGCTCACCTTGTCGCCCATCAGCCGGATCGTGTCGGGTCTGGGCCCGATGAACACGAATCCGCTCTTTTCCACGCGCTCGGCAAAATCTGCGTTTTCGGAGAGGAAGCCGTAACCCGGGTGGATCGCTTCGGCGTCGGTCACTTCGGCAGCGCTGATGATCGCCGGCACGTTCAGGTAGCTCTCCGAGGAGGGGGCCGGACCGATGCACACCGACTCGTCGGCAAGACGGACGTACTTGGCGTCAGCGTCGGCCACCGAGTGAACGGCGACCGTCTTGATGCCCAGTTCGCGGCAGGCACGTTGCACCCGCAGTGCGATCTCACCGCGATTCGCTATGAGGATTTTCTCGAACATGGAGAATGTCGCACGCTCGGTCTGGGAAAAGCCAGTCCGGCAGCGCGATGCTCAACCGATCAGATATAGCGGCTGGCCATACTCGACCGGCTGGCCGTTTTCCACCAGCACGGCCTTGATGATCCCGCCCTGGTCAGCCTCGATTTCGTTCAACAATTTCATTGCTTCGATGATGCATAACGTATCGCCAGCATTGACCGACTGTCCGATTTCCACGAAAGGCTTGGCCCCGGGCGCGGCGGAACGATAGAACGTTCCGACCATGGGTGATTTCACTACATGCCCTTCGGGCTCGGCCGGCGCTTCGGGCCCGGCCGCCGTAATGGCTGCGCCCGCCGCCGGTGTCGCCGCCGCCAGGGTCGTGCCCATTGGCATTGTCGTCACCACCGGCTGCGTGGCACTGCCGGCACGGTTGATGCGCACCTTTTCCTCGCCCTCGGTAATCTCCAGTTCGGCGATTCCGGACTCCTGAACCAGGTCGATCAGCTTCTTGAGCTTCCTCAAGTCCATGTTCCGCTGGCCTCTAATTCCGTGCCGGATAGATGAGCGCGCACTGTAACGCGCACTCATAGCCTCGCGACCCCAGTCCGCAGATCACCCCGACAGCCTGGTCGCTGAAATAGGAATGGTGCCGGAAGGGTTCACGAGCGTGCACGTTGGACAAATGCACTTCGATGTAGGGAATACGCACAGCGGCCAAAGCGTCACGCAGCGCCACACTGGTATGGGTCAGGGCCGCCGGATTGATGATTACGAAATCGACACCGGCGGGGCCGGCCTTCTGGACCCGATCGACCAGTGCCGCCTCGGAGTTGCTCTGATAACTGTCGAGTTTTGCCCCGGCTCTAGCAGCCAGTGCCTGCAAACGCTTGTCGATGTCCCGCAGCGTCTCGGCACCATAGATTTCGGGCTCGCGCGAGCCGAGAAGATTGAGGTTGGGACCATGTAGAACGAGTACCTTCTTGGGGCGTCCACCGCGCGCCGCCGCCGCAGTGCCACCCTTCGAGGCGTTTTTCATGGTGGCAAGTTTGCCGCACTTTCCAGGAATTTGTCCAGTTTTGGCGGGTTTTTGGCTACTTTTAGGTGCATTGACCTCTCGCTTGGACGTCACCGCCCATACGCTCGCGACACCTGTGTAGCGATCCTACGTGGCTACCAACACTCGATGGATGGCCCTATTTCTTGATGGATCACATAGCATGCTCTAAACCACGTTTCTATGAAGTTACGCTATTATTAGAGCAGATCGAAGCAAAATTCACATTGCCGGCTCGACGATTCCAAGGAGTTTCTCTCCGTTGAGTCGTCCAAGTTGGGTCCCGATCAACTGGCCATTGCGATCAATCAGTACCGTAAACGGCAGCCCGCCAAGCTTGTTACCCGCCACCCTGGCAAGCTCGATCGCGTCCGATTCGCCAATTAGAACTGGATAATTCATCTTGTATTTTGCGGCGAAATCGCGGACTTTATCGGCATGATCGATGGCGATCCCTACAAACTGTAAGCCTCGGCTCCCGTGTTCTTCCTGAATCCGGATGAACTCCGGAATTTCCTCCAGACACGGCTGGCACCACGTTGCCCAAAAATTTACGACCATGACCCTACCCCGCCACTGCCCGAGAGCCTGGGATTTGCCATTGAGATCCGGAAGCGAGGCAGCGATCAATGGGGCCACGCTGCCTGAATCTGGGGCCGGGCCCGCGTTTCGGTTCCACGGATGCAGCCAGAAACCTGCCGAAATCGCCAGAACGGCAGCGAGTGTCACGATCGCGCTTCTGGCGATTCTGTCGTTCATTGGTTCGGGAATGCGTCGGGCAGCCGCAATAGGAGCTTCGAGGATTTGCCATCGGATTCGGACGCCTCACCGGAAATCCGCGCCGGGACGAGGCGCGCCTGTTGGGTAATCGGGATGTAACATACCCCCACGTCGGCGCATCCTTGCGAGACCGCCTTGAGCGTAAAAGCCCCTCCCGATTTCACCGGGAGCTTGATGATCAGCTCTCCACGAAAGGTTTCGACGCGCCCAAAGAATTCATCGTCGTGGATGTCGCCAGGCGGAAACTGCGCTTCGCCGAGCTCGATAGACTGCGGGATCGCGGCAAAGCGGAACTTGTCGCGGTACATGTAATAACCTTGCGCGATGCGGTAGCGTACTTCGACGAGGCCCGGTTTGATGAGCCTTGCCGAAAACCGGAACGCCTGCTCAGGTGCCAGGAGATCCTCTTCAGCGGCCAGCGACAATGAGCCTGAAGCGCAGGCGACCACCAGAAGTCCAGCCAGGAACGTCTTCGCGGCTACGTGAAGGTTCATTCGGGGGAAAGTGAAGGCATCATTCGATCGTGGTTTCGTCATTGACCCAGCCCAGGTATTCGCCCAGACCTGCCACCACAGGGACACTGATGATCTCGGGGAGTTCGTACGGGTGATTGGCGCGGATCGCGGCCTCGACTCCCGAATAACGCGACACCACGGTCTTGATCACCATCGGAACCTCGGTTGCCGTCTCTATTCTGTCCTGCCAGCGATAGACCGATGAGCACGGTGCCAGTACATTGACGCACGCGGCGAGCCGCTGCGTCACCAGCAACTTCGCCAGCTTTCTTGCCGCCGCCAAATCCGGCAGGCTTGTCAATATCATCACAACTTCGCCGCCTGGGTCGGACACGCGATTCTCCAGGGGAAACGACTTCGTCAGTTACTCAGCTCGCACCGCTACCGACGCGCCATTCACGTGGAACGGGCCCGCGCGGCGACGACACCCTGCTCTATCAACGGATAGTGCAGTCTCACCCTCAACTCCTTCTTGAGGCGGAGGTTGGCAAGGCGCCGCGATTCGCGCATGAATGAGAGCGTGCTCTCCGGCATCTCGTCATCTGCTGCTTCGCGACTGATCCGGGGTGGGTGCGGCAGCTCAAAATGGTCCGCCACCAAGTCGAAGTAGTCGCCCATTTTCATCCACGAATCGTCGGACGCGTTGTACGCACGACCGCCACGACCGCGGCTCAACGCCGCCATTACAATTCGGGCGAGATCATCCGCATGGATGTGATTGGTGTACGGATCCTGCTCCGCATTGAGAGCCGGCGTGCCCGCCTTCAGCCTCGCAAGTGGCAAGCGCTCCGCGGCGTAGATCCCCGGCACGCGCAGAATGCTGACATGCACACCCGTGTCGGCACCCCATGCGCGCAGCCGACGTTCGGCGTCGAGGCGACGCCTCGCACGGTCGCTCGACGGCCTCGCCCGCCGCGTCTCGTCCACCACCGCGCCACCGCAATCCCCGTAGACGCCGCTGGTGCTGATGTACACCATTCGCTGTGGTAGACTGCCGCCCTTTGCGAGTGCACGAACGAGGTTGACTGTGCGCGTGTCGTGCGTTCCCGATCTCGGCGGAGGGGCGAAATGCACCACGTCTTGCGCCAGGCCGGCCAGCCGGCCTAGCGTCTCGGGGTGATCCAGATCCCCGGCCACCGGAACGATTCCCTCGGCACGCAATAGTGCGCGGCGGTTCTCCGAGTGAGTTAGCGCGTAAATGCGCCAACGCCCCCGCAGCGCTCGCACCATGCGCAATCCGATGTCACCACAGCCGATGATCAGCATCCTTCTCATGTCAGCATTTTAACCCGGAGCCCGGTCCCAGCGTCCGCGAACCGTCATGCCCCACCAAGTGACGATAAAACCCACCAATCACGCTTTCACCGTCGGCGAAGGCGAAACCGTGCTTGCTGCAGCGCTGCGCGAGGGTTTCACGCTTCCCTATGGGTGCCGCAACGGTGCCTGCGGCGCGTGCAAGGGCAAAATTCTCGGCGGCACGGTGGACTACGGTAATCCGCAACCGCACGTGCTAGCGGACTTCGAGAAGAAAGCGGGGCTGGCGCTGTTTTGCCAGGCCAAGCCGCTGGAAGACCTGGTTATCGAGGCGCGCGAGATCAGTGGCGTTGGCCAACTCGAGATCCGAAAGCTTCCCTGCCGGGTTCAGGCGATGCAAAAGGTCGCTCCCGACGTTATCGTGCTCAAACTGAAGCTACCGGCGAATGAGCGCCTTCAGTTCCTTGCGGGCCAATATATCGACATCCTGATGAAGGACGGCAAACGCCGATCCTACTCCATGGGCAATCCGCCGCATGACGACGAATGCGTAGAGTTGCACGTACGCAATATGGTCAACGGCGCTTTCACAGTCAACGTATTCAACAGCATGAAGCTTAAGGACATCCTGCGTTTTGAGGGCCCGTTGGGAACGTTCTTTCTGCGCGAAGATTCCGACAAACCGATCATCTTCGTGGCGAGCGGCACAGGTTTCGCGCCGATAAAGAGCATCATCGAACACGCCTTCCACCTCGAGTCACCCCGTCAAATGGTGCTGTACTGGGGCGGGCGCCGGCCGGTGGACATTTACATGGCCGATCTCGCCACCGGCTGGCAGCGGCAGCATGACAATTTCAGTTTCATCCCGGTGATTTCGGATGCGCTTGCCGAGGACGAGTGGCACGGGCGCAGCGGGTTCGTGCACCGTGCGGTCATGGAAGACTTTCCTGACATGAGCAGATACCAGGTCTACGCCTGCGGCGCGCCGGTGGTGGTGGAATCCGCGCACCGGGACTTCACCACCCTGTGCAGGCTGCCTGAGGATGAATTCTACTCAGACGCCTTCACGCCTTCGGTCGATCCCAAACCAGTTGCCTGACTGGCTTCGCGGAGAAATACGTTGCGCCTGACACCACGACGAATTCTTCACTTCGCCCCTTGATAAGTACACAGAGTGAAATCGTCTGCCTTAGAAGGACCACGGTTTTCCGGAATCGGCGGCGATTCCGCGATTGCGTCTAAATCTCTCTGCGTCCTCTGCACCCTCCGCGGCTAAAGCGCCTTTCAACACTAGCCGCTGTTGCGCAGGCCGGCGGCGATGCCGTTGATGGTGAGGAGGATTGCGCGCCTGATGCGCTCGTGTGTTTCTCCCGAACGATAGCGACGCAGCAGCTCGACCTGCAGGTGGTTGAGCGGATCAATGTAAGGCGAACGGTTGCGAAGGCTTCGCGACAGCGCCGCGTTGGTCTCCAGCAATTCTCCCTGCCCGTTGATGGCCAACAGCCAGCGTACCGTGCGGTGCCACTCATCCTGGATGAGTGTGAAGATGCGCTCGCGTAGCTCGTCATCGGTAACCAGCTCGGCGTAGCGCGAGGCGATGCTGATGTCGCTCTTCGCCAGCACCATATCCATGTTCGACAGCATAGCCCGGAAAAAAGGCCATTCACGGTACATATCGCGCAACAGATCCAGGCCACCGTGTCCCCTGTTCGCCGCCAACGCTTCCACAGCCGTACCGAACCCGTACCATCCCGGCAGCATCATGCGCGACAGCGACCAGGAAAAAACCCAGGGAATCGCACGCAGGTCTTCTATGCGGTCGGTCTTCTTGCGTGATGCGGGTCGGCTGCCGACGTGCAGATCGGCGATTTCGCGGATCGGCGTCGCGGTGCGGAAGAACTGCACGAAACCCGGGGTCTCGTACACGAGGCGCCGGTATGCGGTAAACGCCGTCGCGCTCATTTCCTGCATCACTTCGACATGCGCAACGCTCTCCATGCCGCCGGATTCAATCAGCGTGGCCTCGAAGGTGGCGGCCACCAGCGTTTCCAAATTGCGCCTGCCGATGTCGGGGTCCGAGTATTTGCTGGCGATTACTTCTCCCTGCTCTGTGATTCGGATCTGGCCGGCAACGCTGCCCCGGGGCTGGGCCAGCACAGCCTGGTAGCTTGGCCCGCCCCCGCGACCCACCGTGCCCCCACGTCCATGAAACAGGCGCAACTCGACGTCGTGGCGCGCGAACACCTTCACCAGTTCGACTTCGGCCTTGTACAACTCCCAGTTCGCGGTAAGGAAACCTCCATCCTTGTTGCTGTCAGAGTAGCCGAGCATCACCTCCTGCACGTCACCGCGGCTCGCCAGCAGCGCCCGGTAGTAGGGAACCGAGAACAATTCGTCCATGATCGGCCCGCAGCGTTGAAGGTCGCTTATGGTCTCGAAAAGCGGAATGATGTTGACCTTGAGGCGCGGCGACTCACCGGGCTCCATCAGCCCCACCTCCTTGAGCAACAACGCCACCTCGAGAAGGTCACTTACACCGTCCGCCTTGGAAATGATGTAGTTCGGCAGCGCCTCTTCACCGTAGCGCGCTTGCATATCTGCCGCGGTCTCGAATATGGCGAGCTCCTTGCGGACATCTTCGCTGTAGGCAAGGTAGGGCGAACGCAACAACCTAGGCAGCCTCAATTCCTCGAGCAGCCAGGCTCGGCGTTGGGCTTCCGGCAAATCGGCGTATCCCTCGCGGCGTGCACCGCTCGCGAACAATTCGGCGACCACCTGTTCGTGCACGCCACTGTGTTGACGCATGTCCAGTGGCGCCAGGTGAAATCCGAATATGGCCGCGGCACGCTGCAGGCCGCGCAGGCGCCCGCGCGCCACTCGCTCTGAACCGTTGGCCGTCAACGAATCGACCAGCACGGCCAGGTCACGTACAAACTCAGTGCTGTCCCGATAGGGTGGCGCCTCGGCGATTGCGCGTCGAACGGGCGTGTGATGGCCAAGCACGCGCGAGGTTGCGGCCAGTCGCGCGTAAATGCCCGTGAGGGCGCGCCGGTAGGGCTCGTCGCGGCGATGGTCCGAGGTGTCCGGCGACTGTGCGGCAAGTTGTTCGAGCTCGGGCGTCGTTTCGACGATACGCACCGACTGCGACAATTCGCCGCCGAGTCGATGGATCTCCTCGAAGAAAAAATCCATCGCCGTCGAGGAATGACGGGCGAGCGCATTGCGCATGACGTCGCCTGTTACATAGGGATTGCCGTCCCGGTCGCCGCCGATCCAGCTGCCCAATTTCAGGAAACCGCGCAGCGGCCCTTGCACGAGACCTTGTTGTGCCAGCAGGTCCTCGATCTCCGCATACAGCAGGGGCACTTGCCGTAGGAAAGTGTAGCGGTAGTATGACAGGCCGTTCTCGATCTCGTCGTTCACGGTCAGCCTGAGCTCCCGCAGCACCCGGGTCTGCCACAGCGTCAGCACGACGCGACGCAGCGCCTCTTCGTTGCGCCCCAGCTCCTCGGGCGTAAGCTGGACGCGGTCGCGTTCCGCGAGCAGCCGCGCGATCTCGAGCTGGCAGTCGAGAATGCTCTTGCGCTGCACTTCGGTGGGATGCGCTGTCAAGACTGGCGAAATCAGCGCGTCACGAAAGAAGGCCACAACCCTCTCCCCAGGCAAACCGGCAGCGCGCGCACGGGCCAGCGCGAGGGCAACGCTTCCTTCCTGCGGAGGCGAACCCGCTATCAGGTGTGCCCGACGTCGCCGGTTGTGATGTTGGTCCTCGGCAATATTGGCGAGTTGGGAAAAGAAACTGAACGCCCGTACCACCGCAATGGTACGTACCGGATCGAGCCTGTTGAGCGTGGTTTCGAGTTCGCGCCTGGCGCCCGGATCGCGGTCGCGGCGGAAGCGGATGGCGTTCTGGCGGATGTTTTCGATCAAATCGAAAACCGCCTCACCGTCCTGTTCGCGCAGGGTGTCGCCAAGTATGCGCCCAAGTAGGCGAACATCCTCGCGCAGAGGCGATTCTTTGTCAGGTGCGGCAGCGTGTTGGTCGTGTGCATTCATGAAATTACCTTCAACGGCGTTGCACCGTGAAAGGTGCAAGAGAAAAACCCGCCACCATGAAATGTATCCACCAGGCGAATCCTGAACCCTGCGCCGCTCGGGTATTGTTTTTCCTGAAGTCCTGCCGTCCAGGTGGCTTTACTTTACGGATCTCGCAGTGTCGATTGGTGTTCTGTGCACCACATCAGAGCACCGGCTGCCTGCGCCCGCCGCCGTAGTGCTTCAACTGGCCGAGCGTAACCTCGAGCGCTTTCTGGTAGTGAGAAGCCGCCTGTTCAAGCTTGCCCTCACGCTCCATGAGGCGCGCCAGTTCAAGGTAGGCTGAATGCGTGGGCTCGATCGACAGGCTCGCCTCAAGGTAACTGTGCGCCTTACCCCAAAGTCCCTGATGCGCGCACAGCCGGCCCAGTGTGAGCAGTAGTACGGCATCGCGAGGATGCGCCTGCAACCATTTCTCGGCGCGTTCAAGCTGCTGCCGCACGTCTTCCCCAAGGCATTCGGAATAGAGAGCCAGCAAACCCTGGTCCCAGATCCTCTCGACGCCATCCGCGACGACACGATGTGCCTCCTGGCATGCGCCCAGATCGATGAAGCACCGTACCGCCGCTGCAGCGATCCGAGGTTCGTGCCGATCCTGTACCGGCAGTCTGTCCCAGTACTCGCGCAGTGCCTTGCCATCAAGCGCCTTAAGCTTCAGGTTCTCGATGATTGCGTGCCGGCGCAGCTGTGAAACCACCGGCCGCTCGAACACCTTGCGCTTTTCCAGTTGTGGGATCAGCGCCAGCACGCGATCCCAGTTCTTGGCCATCTGCTGCGCGCGCAGCTCCAGCCGTAACGCAGCAGTGTGGCTTTCGGGCAGTCGCTTGAGCACATCGAGCGCGTCGTGGTAACGGCGCTCGTCCAGTAGCATCTCGGTGTGCGCGAGCAATCGCATGCTGTCGTCGACGGGATCGTGAGCCGCAGCTTTGGCCAGATAGCCGTCGCGGGTCGAAAACGCTCGCATGCCGTGCGCTGCGCGCGCCGCCAGAATAGCGGAAAGCGCCGGCGACTCACCGGCTTTGAGGGCTGCGGCGGCGGCCTTCTCGGCCTTGCCGAAGCGGCCCTCGAAGAAACTGACCAGCGCATCGTTAAAAGTCGCGCGCGCCCGGTTTGCTTTGCGACGCTTGAGATAGGCACGCACCTGGCCTGGCATGGCAAACGAAATCATGATCGCGCGCATCACCAGGTAGGCCGCGACAATCGATAATACGGCGATTAGGATCGCAAGATTGAGCGACAGCTCGGCACGCCACGGCGGCAACACCAGCAGTACGTAGCCATTGTTGGAGCGGGCCGCCAGAACGAGTCCGACGGCGGCGGCAAAAAGCCCGAATATCCAAATGAGTCCTCGCACTAGCTCGCCCTCTCCTCGCAAGTACGAGTCATGTTCAGCGGACAAGGCGCTCGCGCGCCATCCTGAGATTGCGCGCCGCGTCCAGGCTCGCGGAGATGTCCGGAAGCTTGATGTCAACCTTCGATTCCGCCAGTTGCGTCAGGGTGGAGAGCACCGCGTCGACTGGTTTGCTGCCGGTATCGTAGTAGCGTTGCAGCCAGCCCGAAGCCGCACCGAGATCGGACTTGAAACTCGCTTCATCGCGCGTCAGCAATGCCAGTCGTGCGCCGAGCAGACGCAGTTTCAGATTCTCGCGCAGAAAGAAAGTCTGTTCGGGGGATAACAGCGGAACCTCCGGCTTTTCCGCGTTCTGAATGCGCACGAGACGACGCAGATCCTGCAAGGTCTCGCGCCACAAGCTAGACCAGAAATCACCACGGGACGATGCGGCTTCTTCATTGCCCGGCTGTGGCCTCGCCTCCATCGCCAACGGCAATGCGTCCACCGCCGACATCGCGTTGTCCAGACGCAGCGCCATGCCGACCACGTCAACGAATGGCGCGGCCTTCAGCAACCCTATATCCTGGCTGATTACCCGCCGCAATGCGGTCAACTGGGGGCGATCCAGACGCGCCAGACGCGCATCCGCTGCCTCCAGCGCGATCAGCGCGGCTTTGACATTGCCTGCGAGCTGCAGTTGCTGGTTCGCGATCAGCAGTGCCTGCTCGACTTCGGCCAGCACCCATTCGTCACGACTTCCCGACAAGTCCTTGTACAGAGACTCGAGCGCCACGCGCTGGTTCTGGGTTTCCACCATGCGCGCCTCGAGCTGTCCAAGCCGCGCTACCACATCACGCAATTCGTCACGAGACTGTCCGGCAAGCGAGCGCGTGTCGCGGCTCACGGAATCGGTTTCGGTGAGACGCTTGGCCACATCCTGCCGGAGTGCGTCGAAGCGATTGCGTGCGTCGTACCACTGCCACACAGCGAGCGCCGTCGCCGCCAACGCCAGCAGCAGTGCCAATATGGCAAATCGCGAACGTCGGCGCGGCTGTGCCGCCTCCGGTGTACCCGCAAGGCGTTGCTTTTCGGTTTGAGGTTCTGCCATATTTCCCAAGAATATTCAGTCAGGCTACAGGCTGGGCCCGGCGCCATCGTGCAAACCAGCTCTCCAGACCCGACGTCAATGCCTCGTCTCCCGTTCCGGCGACGAATATCGTGTATACGCCGAAGGCAAAAGCGGTAGCGGCCACGCGCGGATGGGGGACGAACATTGGAGTCTGGCACAACCACGCCCGGCATGCTTCTCCGGCCATGTCGAACAGGTTTACCACGATTTCCGAACTGGTCGCCAGGCATGCCCGCAGACTGCCCGGCTGCCACTGCGGCATCAGTGCCGCGAGATCGTGCCGCGGCCGCGCGCGACGGTAACAGTTCACGTATTCAACCTCGAGTCCGCGCTGGCGCAGCGAATCACCAAGCAACTCACGCCCGCCCTCACCGCGAAAAATCGCCACGTTTTTTCCACTTAACTGCAGTCCCGATAAGCGGTCGAGCAACGCTTCGCTATCGTAATCCGCTTCCGGCACGATCATCTCGCGCACACCGCATTTTTTCAGTTCGGCGGCGGTTCCGGGCCCGAGCGCGGCCACGCGCAATCGAGCAGGCAGGCCGCCCATCCGCTGGATACGCTGCATCGCCAGGCGCGCTGCGTTCGGGCTGGTGAAAATTGCCAGATCGAACCTCGTCAATCGATCCAGTGCCGGCGCAGTCTCGGTATCAGGTAGTGCCACAATTTCCATGGCAGGAAACAGCAGCGGTTCGCCGCCGAGGCCGCGAATCAATTCGGCCAGTCGCTGCGATTGATGCTCCGGCCGGGTTACCAGTACACCGACTCCCGCCAGTGGCTCGTTGCCCATCCCGCGCACCGGTGCTATCCGCCGAGCGCCGCGAGAATTTCGCGCGCTCCCTTGGCGATCAGCCGGTCGGCAAGTGCTCTTCCGAGATCGGCCGGCGAACCCGTGGCCAAGCCGTCGATCTCGTCGTAAACCACGCGCGCGCCGTCGGGACTGGCTACGAATCCGCGCAATCTAACGCGTCCGTTGACGAGCTCGGCATATCCGCCGAGCGGTACCTGACAGCTGCCCGCGAGCGCGCGGCTCACCGCGCGTTCGGCCTCCACGCACCAACGGGTGGTGTAGTCGTCCAGCGGTGCGATCGCGCCAATCAGGTCGCCACGTTCGGCGAGGCACTCGATGCCGAGCGCGCCCTGCCCAACTGCAGGCAGGCTTTGCTCCGGCGTAAGCAGGCTGGTAATTCGGGTAGACAGGCCCAGGCGCTTGAGGCCGGCCGCCGCGAGGATTATGGCGGCAAACCTCCCCTCATCAAGTTTGCGCAATCGTGTCTGCACGTTGCCACGCAACGGCTCGACTTCGAGCAGCGGAAAGCGCGCGCGTATCTGGCTTTCACGCCGCAGGCTGGAGGTGCCAACACGGCTTCCCGGCGGCATGCCGTCGAGGCCACTATAGCGGTTGGAAACGAAGGCGTCCCGCGGGTCTTCACGCTTGGTAATGGCGGCAATCGTGAACCTGCCAGGCAGATTCATCGGCACATCCTTCATCGAGTGCACCGCGATATCAGCCTCGCCGCTGCCGAGAACGGACTCCAGTTCTTTCACAAAAAGGCCCTTGCCGCCAATTTTGGCAAGCGAGGTGTCGAGCATGCGATCGCCCTGTGTCGTTACGCCAAGCAGTCGCGTCTCGATCCCCTGGTAAAGCACTCGCAGGCGCCCTTCTATGTGGCTCGCCTGCCACATGGCGAGCGCGCTTTCGCGGGTCGCGATAACGATTCGGCAAGGAGGACTCTGGGCGGGAGACAAGGGTTTGGATCCAGGGGCACGGCGAGTTCGGACAGTCATCGCAACGTCGGTTGAGACCCAAGTGAGCACGACTTTTGCAATTGGCCCAGGCAGGTCGATGGAGACACTTCACTACTCCAACAAACTTCGCAGCTTCCAGGTCATCATTTGGTTTCGATTAAACCTGCTACCCAGGTAAGTCGCCACTGAAAAACGGCCTTTTTGCCAGCAACCACCGGCCGGCCATGAATCACCGACGTAGCTATTTCACCAACAGGCTTCGAAGCATCCAGGCGGTTTTTTCATGGACTTCCATGCGCTGGGTGAGCAGATCCATGGTTGGCTGGTCGTTCGCGTTCTCGGCCGCAGGAAAGGCCCGCCGCGCCGTACGCGTAACCGCTTCGTGCCCGGCAAGCAGGATCTTGATCATGTCCTGCGCCTTTGGGACCCCGGGCGTTTCCTTGATCGAGGCAAGCTTGGAAAACTGGGCGTAGGTCCCTGGCGCCGGAGCGTCCAGCGAGCGTATGCGCTCGGCGATCAGGTCGACGTTGGTCCACATCTCGGTGTACTGGGTTTCGAACATCAGGTGCAGCGTCTGAAACATCGGGCCGGTCACGTTCCAGTGAAAATTGTGGGTCTTCAGGTAAAGCGTGTAGGTGTCGGCGAGCAGCTTCGACAAACCCTCGACGATCTGTACGCGGTCTTTCTCCTTGATGCCAAGATCAGCGGGCATTTGCTATTTTCCTTGCGTATGGGTTGATGGGCACCTGCGCCCATTTCGAATCATAGGACAATTCTTCGCGGTTATCTGCGCGACATTGGCGATGTCGCCTTAAAGATCGCGTTTTCCGCGGACTCGCACTGCATTGCGGGCACGCACGAGTTCCCTGTAATCATCGGGGGTCAGGTAGCGGAGCGCCGAACTGGTGATCTTTCCGGAAAACTGCTCCAGCATCACGACTTTGCCTCCTCCGCCCCAGACGCGGATCCGATTGACCAGCGTGCCGGCCATGCCGCTGCGCAACTGTTCATCATGGACCTCGGGTGTACCGAATCGCGCAGTCAGACGGTTTTCGACATCGGCAAACCTCGTCTCATCGAACAGGACCGTCGTTCTATTCAGAAGTTCCTCGCGGTACTCAAGCGTAATTCCCATTACCGGCAAGTTCAGATGTTCGAGCGACTTCCCCTGTGCCCGGCACAGCGTCAGCGCTTCGGTTTCGATGCAGGAGAAAAGCGCGCGGTCGAGGCTGGAAAGGCGCGATCCGGGCACTTCGATGTTCTGCGCGGCTGAAGCCGCGACGGTGATAACCAACAGTGACACGGCGAAAACGAGTCCGCTCATACGACCGTGCGCCCCAGTTCCTTGACTATATGTTGCTGGCGGCGGCTTACCGGGAGTTTTTCGTCGAGCCCGGTCAGCGTCACCACCCAACGCGCCTCGCCGTCGCCCCCGCCGTCCTTCTCGAAACCGGCAATGTGCGCTTTCGCCACCAGGCAGCTGCGGTGGATGCGCACGAACTGCCCGGAGAATTCCTGCTCGAGTTTCGAAAGCGACTCTTCAAGCAGGTATTCGCGAGCGGTGGTGCGGATCGTCACGTATTTCAACTCGGCGCGCAGGTACAGGATTTCAGGTACCGGGATCAGTACGACTTTGCCGCGCTCCTGAACCGAAAGATGAGTGCGCGCGTCCGGCGCGATCTGCTGCAACACGTCGAGCCGCAGCGGCGTGATGGCGCGTACCCGCGTCAGGGCGTCGTGCAGCCGCCTCAGCCGAATGGGCTTGAGCAGATAGTCGACTGCGTGCAACTCGAACGCCTTCAGGGCGTGGTCATTGTAGGCGGTCGTGAAGATCACCGAAGGCGGTTCAGGCAACTTCAGGAGATGCTGCGCCACCTCGAGGCCATCCATTTCCGGCATTCGAATGTCCAGCAGTACCACGTCGGCGGGGGCTTCCTCGAGGAGCTCCAGCAGTTCCCGTCCGCTCGCCGCTTCTCCCGCCAGTTCGATCGGGAAGCTGCTGGCGCAGTCTTCCAGCAGATCCCTGATGCGGCTGCGCGCAGGCGCCTCGTCATCGACAATGACGACCCGCAATGACTGGGGATGCTTGCTCACTTTCCCTCCTTTACATACGGTAGCGTGATTTGCACTTCGTAGTGGCCGTCAACGGAGCGGGTCTGCAAGCTCGCTTCGGCATCGAAATGCAGCGAAAGTCGCTCTCTGATATTGGCAAGCGCCATCTTGTTTCCCGTGTGATGTCTACCGGCCTCGTGGTAGGGATTGCGCAATAACATGCGCACCTGGTCGCCGTCGCCGAAGATCTGGATGTTGATGGTGCCGGGCTCCATCGACGGCTCGATCCCGTGGTAGACCGCGTTCTCAAGCAGCGGTTGCAACAGCAGAGGGGGCACCAATGCGTTTCCCGGCATCCGGTTCACCTCCCACTCCACCCGCAGACGATCGCCGAGCCGCAATGCTTCCAGCCCGAGGTATTGGCGACACAGTTCGACTTCGCGCTCAAGCGGCACAAGATCGCGGTTGTCGGCCATAAGAACGCGAAACAGGTCGGCAAGATCTTCAAGCGCCGCTTCTGCGCGGCGAGGTTCGCTGCGAACCAGCGACAGGACGGCATTGATACTGTTGAACAGGAAATGGGGGCGGATGCGTGCCTGCAACGCCTGCAGCCTTGCCTCGGTCAGCGCGGGCGACAGCATCCGGCTGCGCAAGTTGAAGTAGGCAAGTACGAGCAGCGTGGCCACGGTCGTAAAGAACCACGTGCGAATCAACACGGGCGTGCCGGGCGTAAACACTGCCCAGGCTGCGACCACCACCAGGGTCGCAACGCCAAGTTCGACGGCCACGACCACCGCCACCGCCATCGGATACGGCAGCCCGTGAAGCCAGCGATCGGCGAGGCCGAGAAGAAGCAGCGAAAGAATCACCATCGGCTGCGCAAGCGCGGAGATGCGCAGGCTCTGATCGAGCAGGTCGTACCAGTTGTAGGATTTCAACGCGGCCGCAACCACGGTCATGGACATCACGATCAGCAGCAGGCGCAACATGACGCCCAGATTGCGGAAGTTCGGAAGAAGGTTGGGGTAGCGGTTTTGATCTATACTTGCCATCGGCTGGTTCAGGCCAAAAATCGCGCAAGAACAGGCGCTTAACGAAGTCATTGTGAACAGGGCAGCCCCTTAATGCAACCTGAAGAGGAACCCGCGGACACCGGCGAACCTTGGTCCGGCCGGTTCAGCGAACCGGTAGCGGAACTGGTGAAACGCTACACCGCGTCTGTCGACGTCGATAAACGGCTCGCGGCGTTCGACATCGACGCCTCCCTGGCCCACGCGCGCATGTTGCATGCGGTCGGCGTTCT
>Ga0187893_10004088_pt1 | contig 28308 bp, 24 predicted proteins | sample MA1701074metaG_FD_139574 | JGI IMG/M metagenome (GOLD analysis project Ga0187893, IMG submission 139574) | White microbial mat communities from a basaltic lava cave in the Kipuka Kanohina Cave System on the Island of Hawaii, USA - MA170107-4 metaG ... | reverse complement strand
TGCCGGGCGGCGGCCGTGATCGGCCCGCCGCAACTTCCCGACGGCCCGCGCCCGGCCCTGCTCGTGGACGACGTGCCGCTCGCGGTGCTGCGGGCGCTGGAGTGCTTCTCGATCCCCCCCTGGCGGCCCGCGCCGGGCCGCGACCCGACCGCGCGGATCGACCCCGCCGCGCGGCTCGACGCGACCGTGACCGTGGGACCGTTCTGCGTGATCGGCCCGCGGGCGGAGATCGGTCCGGGCACCCTCCTTCACGCCGCGGCGTGGGTCGGTGCGGACGTGTGCATCGGCCGCGACTGCGAGTTGTGGCCGGGCGCGTTCGTGGGCGACCGGTGCCGGCTGGGCGACCGCGTGATGCTGATGCCGCACGCAGCCGTGGGCCGCGACGGGTTCGGGTTCATTTTTCGCGAGGGTCGTCACCGCCGGATCCCGCAGATCGGCACGGTCGAACTGGGCGATGACGTGGAGGTCGGGGCCGGCGCCTGCGTCGACCGGGCCAAGACCGGCGTGACCCGGATCGGCGCGGGGAGCAAGATTGATAACCTCGTCCAGGTCGCCCATAATGTGCGGACCGGCGAGCACTGTATCCTCGCCGGCCAAGTCGGCGTCAGCGGCAGCGTCCGTCTCGGCAGCGGCGTGATGCTGGGCGGACAAGTGGGCGTGAGCGACGGCCTGGAAATCGGCGACGGGACGCGGGTCACGGCCCAGTCCGGAGTGACCGCGTCGCTGCCGGCCGGAATCATCGCCGAGGGCAAGCCCGCGCAGGAGCGGATGCGCGCCCTCCGCGAGCAGGCGATGGTGCGGCGGCTTCCCGATCTGCTCCGGCAGGTCCGCGAGTTGCAGCAGCGAGTCAAGGCCCTTGAGACCGCAGCAGACGATCGCACATAGCGCCGAACTCCGCGGGCCGGGCCTCTTCACCGGCGACGAGGCCCTCCTGCGCTTCAAACCCGCCCCGCCCGGCTCGGGCGTCGTCTTCGTCCGTACCGATCCGCCTACCGCCGTCCGCATCCCCGCCGTCGTCCGACACGTCGGCAAGCGGCTGCGCCGCACCAGTCTTCAGAACGGCACCGCCTCGGTCGAGACGATCGAGCATTGCATGGCCGCCCTGCACGGGCTGGGCGTCGACAACATCGAGATCGAACTCCACGGCGGCGAGGTACCGGCCGGCGACGGCAGCAGCCGGCCCTTCGTCGACGTGCTGGGCGAGGCGGGCATCGTCCCCCAGGACGCCCCGCTCGACCCGCTGGTCATCCGTGATACGCTCCGCGTGCACGACGGCGACGCCGAACTCATTGCTTCGCCCGGAGACCCGGACGAACTCAGCATCATCTACGACCTCGATTACGGGGCGAACGGCCGGCTGCCGCGCCAGGTCTTCGCCATCAAACTCACCGAGCAGGCCTTCCGCGAACAGTTGGCCGGGGCCCGGACGTATCTGTTTGACGACGAGGCCGACCAGTTGCGCGCCGCCGGGTTCGGCCGACACCTGACCTACCGCGATGTCGTCGTCATCGGTCCTCAGGGCGTCATCGAGAACGAGTTCCGGTTTCCCGACGAATGCGTCCGGCACAAGGTGCTCGACCTCGTCGGGGATCTGTTCCTGGCCGGCCGGGCTTTGCGCGGCAAGATTTACGCCCATAAGAGCGGACATGCCCTCAACCACGAACTGGTCCGCCGGCTGCTCGATGAAATCGAGGCCCGCGACACGGCCGAGCGCCTCGTCCACGAGCCGGCCCTCGACACCCGCCGGCTCCAACGCATCCTCCCCCACCGCTACCCCTTCCTGATGGTCGACCGGGTCGTGTCCATCGAGGGCGACCGCCGGGCCGTCGGCATCAAGAACGTCTCCATCAACGAGGATTACTTTCAAGGCCATTTTCCCGGTCGGCCGATCATGCCCGGGGTGCTCATCATCGAGGCCATGGCCCAACTGGCCGGCATCCTCCTGGCCCAGAAACTCGAGCACACCGGCAAGGTCGCCGTGCTTCTCTCGATGGACGACGTCAAGTTCCGCCGCGCCGTCGAGCCGGGCGACCAACTCGTCCTGGAGGTCCAGACCCGCCGCGTGAAGTCCCGCACCGGCCACGTGCAGTGTTACGCCCGCGTCGGCGGCGAACTCGCCGCGCAGGCCGAGATCAAGTTCATGATGGTGGACGCCGAGCCGTCCTAGGAGCCCTTCGCCCCGCGCCATGCGAAACATTTCCCCCAATGCGAACGTCGATCCGGCCTGCGAACTGGCGGACGACATTGAGATCGGCCCGGGCTGCTCCGTCGGCCCGAAGGTCGTCCTCGGGCCCGGCTGCCGCCTCATGCCCAACGTCGTCATCATGGGCAACACGGCCATCGGCGCGCGGAATGTCTTCTGCCCCGGCTGCGTCATCGGCGCGCCCCCGCAGGACCTCAAGCACGCCGGCGAGGACACGCGCCTCCTCATCGGCGACGACAACATCTTCCGCGAGATGGTCACCGTCCACACCGGCACCACCCTGGGCGGCGGCGTCACCACCATCGGCCATCGCAATCAGTTCCAGGTCGGTTCCCACATTGCGCATGACGTGACCGTCGGCAATCACTGCGTCCTGTCCAACCAGGTCCAGGTCGCCGGCCACGTCTACTTCGAAGACTGCGTCAACGTCAGCGGCCTCGTCGGCATCCAGCAGTTCGTCACCCTTGGCCGGAATTCCTTCATCGTCGGATTCGCCCGCTGCACCACCGACGTGCCGCCCTTCCTCATCTACGACGGCGCACCTACCGGCGTCAACGCCAAGGGCCTGGTCCGCTGGGGCTTCACCGAGAAACAAACTGAGGCGCTCCGCGCCTTGTACCGCCAACTCTTCCCGCGCCGCGGGCGCGACGAATCCAACGGCGGCCTGCGCAACCTGGCCGGCATGTTGTTCTCGCGCCGCGCGCGCCGCAGCGCCCGCTCCCTCAGCCGCCGCATCCGTGAGGTCGAATCCAACGGACCCCTCGACGAACACGGGACTTACCTCGTCGAGTTCCTCAAGCGATCGCTGCACGACGGTGTCTTCGGCCGCTACCGCGAATCGCAGCGCCGCGACCAGGGCCTGCCGCCGCCCAAGTTCTACGCGCCGCAGCCGGCCGAACCGGAGCCGGTTTCGTGACCCCGCCCACCCGCGTCGCGGTGGTCGGCGCAGGCCACATGGGGCGGCATCACGCCCGCATCTACCACGAAATGCCGCAGGCCCGGCTCTGCGCGGTGGTCGACGTCGACGCCCAGCGCGCCTGCGAGATCGCCGAGCGCCACGGCGCGGCCGCCCTCGACTCGCTCGACGCCCTGCCCCCCGACATCGAGGCCGCCAGCGTCGCCGTGCCGACCATCCACCACGTCGCCGTCGCCGAGGCCCTGCTGAACCGCGGCGTCCACGTCCTGGTTGAAAAGCCGCTCGCCCCGGACGCCGCCGCCGCCGAGCGCCTCGTCGCCGCCGCGCGCCGCGCCGGCCGAGTCCTCACCGTCGGCCACACCGAGCGCTTCAACCCCGTCGTCCGCGCCTTGCAGCAACTCGCCGTCGCGCCCCGCTTCATCGAGACCACCCGCATCAGCCCCTTTTCCTTCCGCTCCGCCGACATCGGCGTCGTCGCCGACATGATGATCCACGACATCGACATCGTCCTGAACCTCGTCCGCGCCCCCTGGTCGCGCGTCGACGCCGTCGGCGTCAACGTCCTCGTCCGGCACGAGGACATCGCCAATGCCCGCGTCCAGTTCGTCAACGGCTGCGTCGCCAACCTGACCGCCTCGCGCCTGGCCCTCAAGACCGAGCGCAAGATCCGCGTCTTCTCCGAGACCGCCTACCTCTCGCTCGACTACCAGCGCCGTTCCGGCATCGCCATCACCAAGGACGGCAACCTCGACCTGCTGGAGATGGCCCGCGCCGGCCGGTTCGAGGACCTGTCCCAGATGCAGGCGGTCGACTTCGGAAAACTGGTCCGCGTCCAGCCGCTCACGGTCGACGACGTCGAACCGCTGCGGGCCGAACTCGAGGCCTTCCTGTCGGCCGTTCGCGGCGAAGGGCCCCCGGCCGTCACGGCCGAGGACGGCCTGGCCGCGGTGCGCCTGGCCGAAGATGTGGTGCAGGCGATCCGCCGCCACGCCTGGCCTTCCCCGGCCGCGGCGGCAGGCCGCGATCAGAACGGGGGGTCGGTCTCTTCGAGCGGCTCGGCGTCGGCCGGCGGCGGTTCATAGACCCGCAGCGGCGCGGCCCGGTCGTACCCGCTGTGCGCCGCCAGGTTCAGATCCCGGAACCGCATGATCTTCTCCTCGAACTGGAGTTCGATGACTCCGGTCGGGCCGTTGCGCTGCTTGGCTACGATCAGTTCCGCCTTGCCCTTCAGGTCCGGGTCGTCCGGCTTGTAGTACTCCTCGCGGTGCAGCAGCATGACCACGTCCGCGTCCTGCTCGATCGCCCCGCTCTCGCGCAGGTCGCTCATCCGCGGCCGGTTGCCCGTTCGCTCCTCCGGGTTGCGGTTCAATTGCGCCATCGCGATCACCGGGATCTCCAGTTCCCGCGCCAGGGCCTTCAGCCCCCGGCTGATCGTGGCGATTTCATGCTGGCGGCTGTCCCGCGACGCGCGGTGGTCGTGCATCAACTGGAGATAGTCCACGAACACGCACCGGATCTGGTGCTGCATTTGGAGCCGCCGCGCCTTGGCCCGCAACTCCATCACCCCCATCCCCGGCGTGTCATCCACGAAGATCGGCTTCTCGCACAATTCGCCGCAGATGATCGCCAGGTGGGCGATCTTGTCCGCCGACAACATCCCGCGCCGCATCGCGTGCGCGTCGACCCCTCCGCGGCTCGCCAGCACCCGCTGGGCAATCTGCTGCCGGCTCATCTCCATCGAGAAAAACGCCACCGGGATGTTCTTTTCCGCGGCCATGTTCTCGGCCAGGCACAACCCCAGGGCCGTCTTCCCCATGCTGGGTCGGCCCGCGACGATGATCAGTTCTCCCGGCTGGAGTCCGCTCGTCAGGTCGTCCAGTTCCGTCAGTCCGGTCGCCAGGCCCGTCAGCACGTGCCCCTCGCGCGCCTCCAGCACGCGAAACGTCTCCGTCAGCACCTCACGCAACAGCACGGCCTGCCGCCGGACGCGCTGTTCGGTCACGGCGAATAGCCGCTTCTCGGCTTGGTCCAGGACCTCCTCCGCCGGGATGCGCTGAAAATAGGCGTGGTCGACGATCTCCCCCGCGGCGAGGATCAGGTCGCGCAGCATCCCCTTGCCGCGCACCAGGTTCGCGTAATACTCGCAGTTGGCCGACGACGGCACCGACTCGCTCAGTTGAACCAGGTAGTCGACGCCCCCCACGGTCTCTAGCAGCCCGCGCGTGTGCAACTCGTCGCGCAGCAGCACCACGTCGATCTGCCGGTTCTGGTCGTACAGGTCCAGCAGCGTCGCGTACAGCGCGCGGTGCTGCGGCAGGTAGAACCGGTCGGCCCCCTCTCGCGGTATGATCTGAAGGACCTGCCCGATACACGCCGGATCGATCAACATCGCCCCCAGCAGGCCCATCTCGGCCTCGAGGTCCTGCGGCGGCTGCCGCAGCGCCTCATCCCGCGCTTCCGGGCCCGGACGGAGACGTTGCGGGGCGGGATTCGTCGGCGGGACCACCGTCGTCAGGCCGCTCATGGGCTTCCTCCGGATTCTCGAAATCCTGCGCGGTCTTTTCGCGCACGACCCACACCTTCACCTCGGCGCTGATCTCCTCGCCCAGCATGACCTGGACCGGCCGCGTATCGAGTTGCTTGATGTGCTCCTCCATCCGCACCTGGTCCGGCTGGACTGCGAACCCGTCCGCCCGCAGCGCCCGCGAGACCTCCCGCGGCCCCACCGATCCGTACAGGTGTCCCTCTTCGTTCGCCGCCGCCGCCACCGTGATCTCGTGGCCGTTCAGGCGCTCGGCCTCGCGCTTGAGGAATTCGTGCCGCCGGGCCCGATCCTCGGCCGCGACCCGCTTGTCCTGCTCGATCCGCCGCAGGTTCTGCGGGGTGGGCGTCAGGGCCAGGTGATGCGGCAGCAGGTAGTTGCGGGCGTAGCCCTCGCTCACTTCCACCGTGTCCCCCGCCAGGCCCAGTTTGGGGATGTCCCTTCGCAGCAGCAGTTTCATCGTCCGGTTCTCCCGCTCGATTGCTTTACCCGCCGGCCTATCCCACGAACGGAAGCAGCCCGATGAACCGCGCCCGTTTGATCGCCCGCCGCGCCGATCGCTGGTGGAACGCGCAGTTCCCGCTTCGCTTCCGCGAAACGATCTTCGCCTGAGACGACAGTAGCCGATGCAGTCCGCTCACGTCCTTGTAATCCACCTCGCCGATCTTCTCCCGGCAGAAGCGGCACTTCGTCGAATCCTTGCCGCCCGTCGGCCGACTCTTTGCCGCCGGCGCCGATTCCGTCATCGTTTCGCTCATGATACCTGCCCTGTCAACCCGGGGGCGGACTCCCGCCCCGTTTCAGAAAAAAACTCAACGCCTCTCGCCGTCGGACCCGTCCGACCCGCCCTGCGCCTCCCGATCACGCGTCCCGATCAGAACGGAATCTCGTCTCCGGCGTCGGTCGGTGGCGGCATGTCCTCGTCCGCAGGGCTCGCCGTGGCGGCCGGCGCCGCTGCCGGCTCGCGCCGGCCCGTTCGCTCACCGCCCTCGCCCTCGCTCCCCTCGCGCCCGCCCGGCGCGCCGAGGAATTGAAAGGTCTCCACCACCACGCTCAGCCGGCTGCGCTTCTGTCCCTCCTTCGATTCCCATTGTTCGAACCGCAGCCGTCCATCGACCAGCAGCGGCCGACCCTTGGCCATGTACCGATTGAGCGTCTCGGCCTGCGGCCCGAACGCGCGGCAATCGACGAAGCACGTCTCCTCGCGCATCTGTCCGTCCGCCCCCTTCCGCCGCCGGTTGATCGCCAGGCCGAACTCGCACACCGGCGTACCGCTCGGAAGGTACGACAACTGCGGATCGCGCGTCAGGTTGCCCGCCAGGATCACCTTGTTGAAATTCGCCATCGCATTCATCCCGTCCGGTCATGCCGGATCATCGTGACCAGTCTCGGCCCTCGCTTCCGTAACCGCTCGTCTCACCCGCCCGAACCGCCAGCGAGGGCATCTATCTCGCCTCCGCCGGCTCCACCGCGCGCGCCGCGCCCGGCGATCCGCCCGTGGCTTCCGGCTCCGCGGCCGCCCGTTCCCGCGGCCCGCCATGGCGCTCTCCGCCGAAACGCTCCCCGCCGCGCCGGTCCCGGCCGCCGCTGCCGCTCCACGGGTCGCCGCGATCCATCGTTCTCGGCGGGGCCGCGGCCGCCAGCGCCTTGTCGATTCTCTCCTGTGTCAGGCCCTCGGCCCGAAGTACCAGCAGCCGCAGGACCGCCTCGCTGAGCCGCGCGTCTCGCTCCAGGTCGCCGATCTTGTCGCCGTTCGCCTCGAAGAACACGAGCCCGAACAATCCGCGCTTGTGCCCGTCGATTTCGTATGCCAGTTTCCGTTCGTCCCAGCGCTTCAGGCCCAGGACGCGCGCCTCCGCTCGTTCCAGCAGCCGCCGGATCTCCGCCTCGCCCGCTGACCAGTCGGACACCACCGTGGGGTTCAGCAGGAACATCGCTTCGTACGTCTTGCTTTTCAACGTCTCGCTCCTTGCCGCCGGACGCTTCCGCACCCACGCGGCGAACCCTGCGTCACTCGGCCTCGGCCCGGTTGTACCGGTTCATGGCCGCCTCGATCCCTTCGCGCACCCAGCACTCCACCGCCTCCACCGTCCGCGGAAGCGCCGCCGCCACCGCCGCCCGCTCCGATTCCGCGAACCGACCCAGCACGTGGTCCGTCGCCGAGCCATGCGCCGGCCGTCCGATCCCGAACCGCAGCCGAGACACCTCCTGCGTCCCCAGCACCGCCAGCACGTCGGCCAACCCCTTTTGGCCGCCGGCCGACCCACTGCTCCGCAGCCGAAGCCGGCCCACCGGCAGGTCCAGATCGTCGCTGACGACCAGCAGGTCTTCCGCCGCACAGCGGAAAAACTGCGCCGCCGCCAGCACCGACCGGCCGCTGCAATTCATGTAGGTCTGCGGCCGCAGCAGCGCGACCCGCCGACCGTCGAACTCCGCCTCGCTGATCAGGCCGGAGAACTTCCGCTTCCACGTCCCGGCCGACCATCGCTCCGCCAGCAGTTCCGCCACGCGGAAGCCGATGTTGTGCCGGCTCTCGGCGTACTCCCGACCGGGATTTCCCAGACCGACGACCAGTTTCATCGAGCGAGGCCATTCCGCTTACTTCTTCTCCTTTTCCTTCTCCTTCGCCGGCGGGGCCTCCTCTTCCGGCTCCGCCTCCTTCTTGCCCTTCTCGATCACTTCCGGCTCGGCGGCGCCCTCGACCGGGGCCTCGACGGGCGCGGCCTCGACTAGGTGCTCGCGGCAGATCGCCACGATCGACTCCGGCTCGTTGATCGCCCGGACCCCCTCGGGCAGCGCCAACTCCCGGACGTGCAGCATCTGGTTCAGGCCCAGGTCCGCCAGCGGCACGCGGATCGACGACGGGATCGCCGTCACCACGCACTCGACCTCCAGTTCCATCAACTGCTGGTTCACGACGCCGCCCTCGGCCGCGCCCTTGGCCGTCCCGCGCAACTCAATCGGCACCTTGACCCGCACCCGCTCCGTCAGATCCACCCGCGTCAGGTCGATGTGAACCGCCTGCATCCCCAGCGCGTCGAACTGCACCTCCTTGATGAGGCACGTTTCGCTCTGCCCGTCATACTGAAGCCGCACCAGGTGCGCCCCGCGTTCCACGTGGCGCTCCACTTCGTGCCGGTCGATCGCCACCGCGTCCGCCGGCTTCTGGTGGCCGTAGACGATCCCGGGGATCAGCCCCCGCTTCCGCAGCCGCGCCGCCGCGCGGGACCCGTGCGGCTCGCGCCGCTCGCCCTTCAACGTGATGATTTCCATGACCCTGCCGACCTCATTTCAGGAACAGACTGCTCAGCGACTGGTTGTTGTGGATGCGTACGATCGCCTCCGCCAGCAACTCCGCGCAACTCAGCGGCCGCAGATTCGACAGCCGCGTCTCCACTTCCGCCCGCATCGGGATCGTGTCGGTGACGGCCAACTCGTCGATTGGCGAGGATGCGAGCCGATCGAGCGCCGGCCCGCACAGCACCGCGTGCGTCGCCGCCGCCCGGACCCGCCGCGCGCCCCGATCCTTGCAGATTCGCGCCGCCTCCGTCACCGTTCCCGCCGTCGCGATCATGTCGTCGATCATGATCACGTCCCGCCCCTCGACCTCGCCGATGATGTTCTCCACCACCGCCGTGCTCCCGCTCGCCCGCCGCTTGTCGATGATCGCCAGATCGCAGCCGAGCCGCTGCGCGTACAGCCGCGCCCGCTTCACGTTTCCCACGTCCGGGCTGACGAACACGTAATTCGAAAAATCCCCGTTGCGGAAATGCCGCGTGAAGATCGGCTCCGCCGACAGGTGGTCCACCGGGATGTCGAAAAACCCCTGAATCTGCGCCGCGTGCAGGTCCATCGCCAGAACCCGGTCCGCCCCCGCGCTGACGATCAGGTTGCTCACCAGTTTCGCGCTGATCGGCGTCCGGCCCTCGTCCTTGCGGTCCTGCCGCGCGTAGCCGAAGTACGGCAGCACCGCCGTGATCCGCCGCGCCGACGCCCGCCGCAGGCAGTCGATGAAGATCAGCAGTTCCATCAGGTGCTCGTTCACCGGGTTGCACGTCGACTGGATGACGAACACGTCGCGCCCGCGGACGTCCTCGTTCACCCGCACGAATACCTCTCCGTCGGGAAACGTCTCCACCTCCGTCCGCCCCAGCGGCAGGTCCAGCCGGTCGCAGATCCGCTGCGCCAGCGCCCGGTTGCTCCGACCGCTGAATACCTTCAGGTCCTCGCCGCTCACCGCGATCGTTTCCGCCTGGCTCATCGTCTATCTCCCGCCCGCCACCGCCACCGTCGGCCGATGCATCGCCAGCACCGCCGCCGCCCGCTCGACGGGACCCAGGTTTCCCGCCACCGTCGCGCCGTCCGGCACCGTCTCGCGCCGCGCCACCCAGGCGAACGGTCCCAGCGCGCATCCCCGGCCGACCCGCGCCCACGCCCCCACGAACGTAAACGGCTGGATCACCGTTTCCGCTCCGACCGTCGCACCCGCCTCGATCCACGTCGTTTCGGGCGAAACGATCGTCGCCCCGCCTTCGAACACCGCCTCCTGAAGCCGCCGCTGCATGAGCCGGTTGACCTCCGCCAGGTCCGCCCGCGAGTTGATCCCCGTCGCGTCGGCTGCCGGAACGACCGTCCGCGCCGCCACCGTCCGCCCGCGCTGCCGCAACTCGCGGAACACGTCCGTCAGGTACAACTCCTTCTTGGCGTTGTCCGGCCTCACCGCGCCCAGGGCCTCGAACAGCCCCGCCCGGTCGAAACAGTAGTAACTCGGGTTCACCTCGCGGATCGCCCGCTGATCCGGCGTGCAGTCCCGCTCCTCCACGATCGCCAGCAGTGCCCCCGCCTCGTCCCGAACGATCCGCCCGTAGCCCCCCGGGTCGTCCAGCACCGTCGTCGCCAGCGACGCCGCCGCCCCCGCCGCCCGGTGCGACGCCGCCAGTTCCGACAGCGTCTCGCCCCGGATCAGCGGCATGTCTCCCGCGATGACCAGCACAGGCCCGTCAAACCGCTCCAGGGCCTGGCGACACATGAGCACGGCGTGCCCCGTCCCTTTCTGTTCGGCCTGCTCGACGAACGCCAGGTCCGCGTCGGACGCGAAGGAGTTGATGACCAGTTGCTTCTGGTGCCCCACGACTACGAAAACCCGCTCGATCCCCGCCGCACGGCACGCATCCAGCACGAAGGCAAGCATCGGCCGTCCGCACACCTCGTGCAGCACCTTCGGCGCGTCCGACCGCATGCGCGTGGACTGCCCCGCGGCGAGCACGACGGCGGCGACGGGTGACTGCGACATCTTCGACACGCTCCCGGACGACCTTCCGCACTACCCGGCCTGGATTCGAACCAGGACAAACAGAACCAAAATCTGTTGTGCTACCATTACACTACCGGGTATCACTCCGCCGCTCCGCGCGAAACGCCCGCGCCCGCGGGCCTCCCGCGTTCGCGGCCTTTCGCTCGTGATCGGTTCGCAGCACGTCCGGCGCGGTAACGACGGACAACGACACGGATTCGGTCGCGGCTGCCCGATCGCTCCGGGGGCAAGAGCGACGCGCCGCGAGGGCGCCGCCCTTCAGATCGCCTGTCCGCCGCCATTCGGCACGTCGGACCTTCGATCGGCCCCTTGTGGGCAATCGGTCGCGGCCCACCGCGGTGGGTCGCCCGTCGCGACCGGCCCGGCGCCGATCGCGTGACCGAAAGACTAGCCGACGCCGTCCTTGCTGTCAATCCGGCCATCGCCCTTCATAACATTCAGTCCCGCAGCGAGTTGCCGCCGCCGGAGACGTCCGTCCATTCGGTCCGTCGGTCACTCCCGCATCTCACGACGCAAACTCAAACCCGAGTTGCCCGCCGCCCGCGGCGGCTGGTTTCCGCGCCGGCCGAATCGATTCCCGCCGGCCCGCGCCGAGCGGCGCTTCCGGTCGCACCGGCTGCGCCCGTCCCTCGACCGGCCCCTCCAGCCCGCAGCGCCGCCGCCACATCGCAAACAGCCGCGCGATGCTCTCCCAGTACCGCCCCGTCCCGCGCATCCGCGCCCCGAACCGCGCATCGTTCAGCCGGCCCCCGCGCATCTCCCGGATGCGCGCCTCCACCCGCGCCGCCCGGTCCGGCAACTCCGCCCGCAACCGTTCCAGAAACACCGGCTCCACCGATCCCGCCAGCCGCAGCGCGACGTACCCGGCCCACCGCGCCCCCGCCTCGGCCGCCCGCCGCAGGATCGTCGGGATGTCGCGGTCGTTCAGTCCCGGGATGATCGGCGCGACCATCACGCCGACGGGCACACCCGCGGCCGTCAACGCCCGCATCGCCTCCAGCCGCCGCGACGGCGACGGCGCGTGCGGCTCGATCCGCCGCGCGACCGCGTCGTCGGCGAACGTGATGCTCTGGTAGACCCCAGCGCCCGCCACGCGGTTCAACTCCGCCAGCACGTCCGCGTCGCGCAGCACGAGGTAACTCTTCGTCACCACCACCGCCGGGTTGGCGAACTCGACGCACACCTCCAGGCACCGCCGCGTCAGGCGGTACACCGCCTCCAGCGGCTGGTAGCAGTCCGTCACGCCCGAGAAGTTCACCTGTTCGCCGCGCCAGCCCCGCCGGCCGAACGCCTCGCGCAGCAACTCCGCCGCGTTCGTCTTCACCACGATCTTGCTGTCGAAGTCGGTCCCCGCGCCCAGGCCCAGATACTCGTGGTACGGCCGCGCGTAGCAGTACGCGCAGGCGTGCTGGCAGCCGCGGTAGGGGTTGACGGACCAGCGGAAGGGGATGTCCGGGCTGTCGTTCTCCGACAGGATCGAGCGGGCCGGCTCCTCGAAGACCTCGATCTCGACCGGCGGCGGCGGTTCGAGCCACTCGTGATGCTCGGACAGCCAGGGATTGGGCGGATTGCTGACGCGGCGCATGGCGCGGCCCTTCGCGTTGCCGGCCGGAGTATATCAGGTTTTTGTTAGGCCCGTCAAGTCCGTTCCGCCTGCGGCGTCGCCGGCCCGGGCCTTGTTGCTGGGGCGGGTGGCCGATAGAATCCGGGCCGAGGAACCGCGCAACGCACGTCCCGCGGCGGGTTTTGAGCGCGACGCGTCCGTGCCGAGCGACACGATGCAGACCCGCCGGGCTAACCTCCGGGGCAACTGGCAAGACGACCCGGCTCTGCGAATAATAATCTCGCAGGGTCAGGAAACACTTTTCGAACTCGGGCCGACGATGGTGGAAATGTCGCCCGTAAACTCAGAATGCACAACACGATGGTCCACCGGTCCGAGATCGGCGACCGCCGCATCGACCCGGTGGAATTCGCGGCATGGTGCCGGGCCTGCGATGCCGACCCCGGCGACCTGATCCGGCAGATCGGCTGACCCTGCGGCTCCCGCGTTGACTTCCCCAAAGTGCCGTATTAGGTCGGAAGCCGGTAAACTGCCCACATTCTGCGGGATACCAGCATGGCCGAACCGACGATTGTCTGCCCAAACTGCAAGACTGAGATCAAGCTAACCGAGTCGCTGGCCGCGCCGCTGATCGAATCCACGCGCCGGCAGTACGAGCAACGGATCGCAGAGAAGGACGCCGACATTCGCAAGCGGGAGGCAGCCGTCAAGGATCAGCAGGCCGCGCTAGACAAGGCCAAGGAAACCATCGACGAGCAGGTAGCCGCCAGGCTCAAGACCGAACGGGCAGCCATAGCGGCCGACGAGGCGAAGAAGGCCAAGCTGGCACTTTCGACCGACTTGGACCAGAAGGCGAGAGAACTGGCCGATCTTCAGGAAGTCATCAAACAAAAGGACGCCAAGCTCACCGAGGCGCAAAAAGCCCAGGCCGAATTGATCCGCAAGCAGCGCGAACTTGACGATGCCAAGCGCGAGATGGACCTCACCATCGAGAAGCGCATCCAGGAATCGCTCGGCGCCACCCGCGAGCAGGCGAAGAAGGAAGCCGAGGAGTCCCTCAAGCTGAAAGTCGCCGAGAAAGAGCAGACCATCGCGTCAATGCAGAGACAGATCGAGGACTTGAAGCGAAGGGCGGAGCAGGGGTCGCAGCAGCTACAGGGCGAGGTGCAAGAACTGGAGCTTGAAGCGCTTTTGCGGGAAAAGTTCCCGCACGACTCGATTGAGCCGGTTGCCAAGGGCGAACACGGCGGCGACGCGCTCCAGCGTGTCATCGGCCCGACCGGTCAGCCGTGCGGCGCAATCCTGTGGGAATCGAAGCGCACCAAAAACTGGACGGACGGCTGGCTCGCTAAGTTGCGCGAGGACCAGCGCGCTGCCAAGGCCGAACTGGCCGTCATTGTCAGCCAGGCGTTACCGAAGGACGTGGAATCGTTCGACCATGTTGACGGCGTATGGGTCACGTCGCACCGCTGCGCCATGCCGGTCGCTGTGGCGCTGCGGCAATCGCTGATTGAACTCGCCGCCGCACGCAAGGCCGGTGAGGGCCAGCAGACCAAGATGGAGCTGATCTATCAGTACCTCACCGGCCCGCGCTTCCGACAGCGCGTGCAGGCGATCGTCGAGAAGTTCAGCGACATGCACGAGGACCTGGACAAGGAACGCAAGACCATGACGCGCCTTTGGGCTAAGCGCGAGGAACAGATTCGAGGCGTCATCGAATCGACCGCCGGCATGTACGGCGACCTTCAGGGAATCGCTGGCAAGACCTTGCAGGAGATCGATGGCCTCGACATGCCACTACTTCCACAAGACGCGGACACAGCCAGCACTAAGTGAGGTCGCGCCATGCACATAAGCAGACTGGTTGTTCGGAACTTCCGGAACCTTACCTCAATTGATATTCCGCTTCGCAAGGGCGTTACCTGCATCATAGGTGAGAACAACACCGGAAAGACAAATCTGCTTCATGCGCTCCGGTTGGTTTTGGATGGCGACTTGCCCGGCTACATGCGGCAGTTGACTTTGGCGGACGCGAACGAAACCGCTGCGGCCACGCATCCGTTGCACATTGTGGTCGCAGTCGAGTTTAGCGATTTTGAAGATGACGTAGAGGCTTCCGCGTTTGCAGCCTTCTTCAAGGTGCAAGATGACTTGGCGCGACTGACGTATCGATTCCGACCAAATCCGACGGCGCGGGACGCGATTGAAGCGGAAGAGCGTGAAGCCGAAGACCTCACCATTGATGACTATCGCTGGGAGATTACCGGAGGCGGGGATGAGAACCCGGCTGAGATTGATTGGAATGAGGACTTCGGCCGCAGCATTCGTATCTCCGACTTGAACGACTACTTGGTGGTCTTCCTGCATGCGCTGCGCGATGTCGTGGCCGATCTCAAGTCCTCTCGGCAGTCGCCGCTTCGACGGATCATTCGCTCGCTAAAGTTGCCTCGCGACGAACAGGCGCGACTAGTCGAAATCCTCTCAGACGCAAATACTGAAATCGCATCGACTGATACCATAAAGCGCATCGGCGAATTGCTTGACAAGCGTCTTTCAACCACTGCCGGCGACGCCTTCAGGCTGTCGGTTGCGCTTGGCATGAGCAGCCCGACGTTCTCGGCCATCGAACGAGCGCTTACCCTATTGCTGTCGAGCGACAGCCACACTCGCTTTGAACCGGGGCAGAACGGGCTGGGGTTGAACAACGTTCTCTATGTCGCGCTGTTGCTTCAATACTTTCAGAGCCGAATAGAAGCTGACGAATGCGCCGGTGCGGTCATTCTACTTGAGGAACCGGAATCGCATCTTCACCCCCAGCTTCAGCGGGTCCTATTGGAGACCCTCAAGGCGCATTCTGTCCAGGTAATCGTTACCACGCACAGCACGCATGTTACTGCCGCGACGGACATCGATGACTATGTTGTTCTCTCGATAGGCCAGAACGGCATTATTGACGCCCATGTACCGCGCTTAGCCGACCGCCTGAGCGATGCCGATCGCGCCGATCTCAATCGCTATCTCGATGCCACCAAATCGACGCTACTCTTCGCCCGGCGAGTGATCTTGGTTGAGGGGCCGGCCGAGATGTTCCTCGTCCCAACCATTGCGAGGCACGTATGTCACATCGACCTCGATCGACACGGCGTCGCAGTTGTGCCGATATTCGGAACTCACTTCGCCCCATTTGCCAAGCTCTTCGGCCCCGATGGCATCCGTAAGCGTTGCGCGATTATTACCGATCGCGATGATGAACCGGCCGCCGAGGGGGAGGCCCCTCGAAATCTGGGGGATCACGAAAATGAGTTTGTGAAGGTCTTCGCATGTGACACTACGCTTGAGAAAACACTGGCGATCGCAGGAATGACTGAGCCGCTGCGCCTCACCGCTTCGGAGTTGCGTACCCGGAGGCTTGGAGAGGCCCTGGCCGCTGAGCCGGTGGACCTTGACGCGCTCGGAGAACGCATCCTGAAAGCTGCGGAATTCAGATCCAAGGGGCGGTTCGCCCAAGTACTCTCAAAGCACATGCACGCGGCGACCAACGCGCCCCAGTATCTCAAAGACGCAATCGCGTGGGTGCTTGAATGAGGTTGACGCCCGCACAGCGCGCCGCTGTCGATGAGGAGGTTCGACACGTCCTGGTCGTTGCGTGCCCGGGCAGTGGCAAGACACGGACCATTGTGGCCCGGCTTCTACGCGCGATTGAGCACGTCAGAGATACGCCCCGCCGCGTGGCGTGCATCACCTATACGAATGCCGCTGCTCATGAGATCGAGGGCAGACTCAAGTCACTCGCCAGTGCGGACGACGCCGATTATTCCGATGTCGGCACCATTCACTCCTTTTGCCTTCAGGCGGTGCTTCGGCATCACCATCGCCTACTCGACGGATACGAGTCGGGATTAGCCGTTGCGGCACCTGAGACCTCGGAATTTGCCGAGGCCGCACACCAAGCCCTCGCGGACACCATGCAGGGCCATGGCAGCGTTCAGGAATTTGAGCGCATACGGCGCGGTACCGCAGGCGAACCGTTGATCCCGACAGATGTCGGGCTAACGGAAGACTGTGTGCGCCGCTTCTGGGAACTGCTCGCCGAGCGACAACTCATCGATTTTCCGAACATTACTTATCTGACTTATCGACTATTTGAGTTGCATCCGCACCTCGCTAGGAGCGTATCCTCGCGATACCGAGAAATCCTCATCGACGAGATGCAGGATACGGACGCGCTTCAAGTACAGGTGCTGTATCGACTAGCCGACGCCCGCCGGAGCCGCTTTTTTCTTGTCGGCGATCACTTCCAGTCTATCCAAGGTTTTGCTGGTGCCCAGCCAGCGCGCATGTTTGAGTTCGCCGAACATCTAGGTGCCCGTACCGACTTCCCACTACACGAAAACTGGCGAAGTAGTGGACCAATCGTTGCGCTCGGCGAAGCCCTCTGCCCTCGTGATCCGGTAATGGTTGCCGTTGGTCCGAATGCTGGATATCGCAGTTCGCCCAGCACGATTGCTGCCGCTTCTGGCGTTGATGCCGTGGTCGGTGGGTTTCTTCCGCTTTTGACGCGCGAAGGCATTGCCTTCACGGACGCGGCCGTGCTTGCTCCGGCATGGTACATGCTGTTTCCAATCGCCCGTGAACTTCGGCGCTTGGGTGTGCCCGTTTCGGGACCAGGCGCGCGTCCCTATCGGCGAACGCGGCTCTTCACGGGCCTGATCGAGTATCTGTGCGCGTATATTGATACACACGCTGCGGATCTTCTCCGCCGTGTTCAGGTTCAGCTATTCCACACCGTCCAACAGATCGAGGGGCTGGCTCGCTTTGATATTTGGGACCGCGTCGGCAGACTCGCGGTCATGCGCCTGGTGATTTGCGGCCGTGAACTAAGAGACCGGAATGCCTCGGCTATCGCGTGGCTGGAGGCAGCGGCACCCGCTTTCACAGCAATCCTTCGCGAGCATGGTTTCATAAGGGAGGCGGGCGCTACCGCCATCGAGTCGTCAGCTTCGGAAATCATTGCGGATATCCGCCAAAACCGCGACTTTGACCCTGACGACTTGACTGTGGACGACATCGGTGATTTTGCCCATCCTGATGGGAGCTTGCGTTTGCTTACTCTGCACTCTGCGAAGGGTCGAGAGTTTGAGGCGGTGTGCATCATCGAGCTTCAGGACGGCCAGTTTCCCCATCCACGCGGCGATATTGAGGAATCGCGTCGCGTCTTGTATGTCGGTGTTACCCGACCGCGGAAGCTGCTAGTGCTTAGCCACAGGACCGGTCGAGCGATCTGCCGGTTCGTTACGGAGCCTCGATTCGCAGCGGCGATGCGCTGACTCGGTACTTAGCGTGTGTCGCCCCGCAGTTGATTCGCCATCGTCGCACCGCTCGTCATTCTCGACAATGCGCTCTCTTCCAGCATGAGCCGGCGTCCGGAATAAGACCAGTATTCTGACATGGCCTCCGCCGCCATGGGAATGCGCCAGCATCGGCTCGGAGTCTCTCCTTCGCAGTCGCACTCACGCTCGATCGGTTTCGTCGAGTGATTGGCAACTCAGCTTGCCCGGCTTTCAAACGCGGCGCCCGGCCGGCACCGCTTCGCTTCCCGCCTCCGAGTCTTGCACGCCTCACGCCGGACCCGCTGCGCGCCCTTCGGGTCCGGTCCGTCATTCGTCCTGCTCCGCTTCGCGGGACTCGCCGGCGGTCTGCCGGCCTGCGCGCCGCTCGCTCCTTTTCGGGACCGCCGCGCCGGACGCTCCCTCCTCGGTCGCGGCGTTCGCTGCGCTCACCCCTCAGCCGGGGGTGAAGGGACCACTCGCAGTCCCCAAGAAAAGGAGCATAACCATGAAAGCCGAGCAAGCCAAGAAAGTTGCCGACCAGGCCCTCGAACAACTCGGCCAGGCGCTCGCCGCAGGCGTCGGCCATCCTGAGAGCGCCTAACAATTCTGTGGCACAGGCGTCCCGCCTGTGCACGCACCGGCGAGACGCCGATGCCACAAGATGGTTCTGTTAGATGCCCTAGAGCAGAAAAATCACCGTCACCAGCACGAACAGCGGCGTCAGGATCGCCACGCTGAACACCATGTACCCGAAGAAACTCGGCATCCGCACGCCCGCCTGCTCCGCGATCGACTTCACCATGAAGTTCGGCCCGTTGCCGATGTACGTGTTCGCCCCCATGAACACCGCCCCCAGCGAGATGCCCGTCAGCAGGTCGTGACGGATGAAGTTCCCGTCCAGCAGCCGCGTGATCCCCGGCCCCGGCGCGTGCGTCAGCGCGTTGGCCGTCTCGAAGAACACCACGTACGTCGGCGCGTTGTCCAGGAAACTCGACAGCGCCCCGGTCGCCCAGAAGAACTGCCACGGCCGGCCCAGCCCCAGCGACGCCCCGCGGGCATTCAGAATCTCGATCGGCACCTGCATGGTGATGAAGATGCCAATGAACAGGCACGCCACCTCCCCGATCGCCGTGAAGTTGAACCGCGTCTCCGTCCGCAGCCCCCGCGGCGTCGTCAGCCACGAGGCCGCCACCAGCAGCAGTTGCACCCCCTCCCGCAGATACGGCGGCGGACGCCACGCCGTCCCCGGCACCTCTTTCGACGGATCGAGGAACCCGACGGCCGCCACGACGCCCAGCAGCCACACGAAGTTGAAGCGCCCGCCGATGCCGAGCGGCTGCACCTGCTCCTCGTCGTGCAGGATCATCCGCTGCTCCTCCCGGGCGTACTCGCGGCAGTCCCACGCGTAGTAGAGCGCCAGCAGCACCGCCAGCATGAACGCCCACTCTTTCCACAGGTGCAGCGTCCACAGGAACGGCACGCCCCGCAGATAACCGAGGAACAGCGGCGGGTCGCCGATCGGCAGCAGGCAGCCCCCGATATTGCTCACGATGAAGATGAAGAAGATCACCGTGTGTGCGACACGCCGCCGTTCGCTGTTGGTCCGCAGCAGCGGGCGGATCAGCAGCATCGACGCCCCGGTGGTGCCCACGAAACTCGCCAGCACGCCGCCGATCGCCAGGAACGCCGTGTTCGTCAGCGGGTGGGCGGGGATGTCGCCGCGGACGGCGATCCCGCCGCAGATCGTGTACAGACTGAACAGCAGCACGATGAACGGCAGATACTCGCTGACGGCGTTGGCAGCCGCTCCGAGGGCGGCAGGCCCGCCGGGGTCGGATCGGTGGTGGCCCTCGTGTTCGTGCGTGTCCAGCCCCAGGCGCTCAAACACCCGGATGACGAACGGGTCATGCAGCGTCGTGCCGAAGCCGCGGTGGTGGTAGTACCCCAGCGTCACCGCCCCCAGCCCCAGCCCGACGATCAACTTGCTGCGGTTGTGCTCCCACCAATGCGCCGTCCGTCGCACCAGCGGCAGCACCGCGATCAGGAGCAGCAGCGTCGCGAACGGCGCTACCCACGGCAGGGACGGCACGTAATCGCTGGTCGCCGCGAGCATCTCCCTCTCCGCGCCGTCAGAGGATCGTGACCAGCACCACCAGGTTGCCGATCACCAGCAGCGGCATCATCGCCGCCACCAGCGCCCGCGCCTGCGACATTTCATGCGTACGGCTCAGCCCCACCGCCACGATGAAGACGTACCACACCACGGCCGCCGGCGGAAACACCAGCGCCGGCAGCGCCGCGCTCGCATAAGACGCGATCTGAAAACAGGCGTCCAGGTCCGCGAACCGCGCCCCCATCACCCGCAGCGCCAGTCCCGCCACCACCCCGAACAGCGCGTTCCAGACCAGCAGCGCCCCCCAGCAGATCACGGCCGTCGCCACGGCCCGGCTTATCGACGTAAAGGCGATGACGAACCCCAGCCCCAGGGCGTTCAGCACCTGGATCATCACGTACAGCAGGACCGCCCCCGCGCCCGCCGACAGCGTGCTGTACAGCACCGCCTCGCCCCGGTCGTTCAGGAACGCCTTGCGGAAGAAGTCCGCCGGTCGCGTCAGCAGTTGCGCCGTGGACTGTACGTAGGCCCGCAGCAGTCCGATCTTTTCCCGATGGTCCCACACCGACCCGTACCGCAGACAATCTCCCACGACGTCGTCGCGCAGCGGCCGGACGATCATCTCCGACGCCATCACCGGCTCGTTGCACTTCACGCACCGAAACGACCGCGGCCCCGGAAGCCCAAACCCGTCCGTCCCCAGGTAGCCCTGCCCGCAGTGCGGGCAAAGGAAATGCACCTGTCCCGGCGGGAAGCCGTAGTCGGTCACCTGGAACGGCGTCCCGCATTCCGGGCAGCGCGTCCGCGTCAGGTTGAACAGCAGATAGCCGCAGTGGACGCAGTTCATTCCGGCACGCGCCGCAGGTCCGCGCCGACGGCGGCCAGTTTCTCATCGAAGCGCTCGTAGCCGCGGTCGAGGTGATACACCCGCGCCACCCGCGTCTGCCCGCGCGCCACCAGCGCCGCCAGCACCAGCGCCGCCGACGCCCGCAGATCGCTCGCCATCACCGGCGCGCCCACCAGCCGCTTCACCCCCTCGATGATCACCGTCGGCCCCTCCTTGCGGAGTTTCGCGCCCATGCGGCTCAGTTCCGCCACGTGCAGAAACCGATCCGGGAAAATTTTCTCGGTGATGACGCTGTTCCCGTCCGCCAGGCACAGCAGCGCCATGAACTGCGCCTGAAGATCGGTCGGGAAGCCGGGGTAGGGCTGCGTCGTGATCGTGATCGGCTCCAGCCGCCGCGACGAACTCACCACCGCTCCGTCGCCGCTCCGTTCCACGTTCACGCCGACCGCACGCAGCCGGTCCACCGCCGCCACCAGGTGGTCCAGCCGGCAGTTCGTCAGCGTCAGTTCGCCGTTGGTGAGGGCCGCCGCGACGAGGAACGACCCCGCCTCGATGCGGTCGGGGATGGGCGTGTATTCGCAGCCGCGCAGCGAGCGCACCCCTTCAATCGTGATCCGCGGCGTCCCGTGCCCGCGGATGTGCGCGCCGCAGGCGTTCAGATAGTCTGCCAGGTCCGCCACCTCGGGCTCGCACGCCGCGTACTCGATGACCGTGCTGCCCTCCGCCAGCGCCGCCGCCATCATCACGTTCGCCGTTCCCAGCACCGTGCTGCCGAACGGCCCGCCCAGAAAGACCTCGCGCCCCCGCAGGTGCTTGGATCGAAGTTGGATGTCGCCCCCGACCAGGTCGATCTCCGCCCCCAGCGCCGCCAACCCGCGCAGGTGGATGTCGATCGGCCGATCGCCGATGGCGCAGCCCCCCGGCATGGCCACCTGCGCCTGCCGCCGCCGCGCCAGCAGCGGCCCCATGACGCACGCGCTGGCCCGCATCTTCCGGACCAGGTCGTATTCCGCGTGGCAGTTGGTCTCGTCCTCCACCCGCAGCCGAAGCGCCCCGTCCGCCTCCCGCCGGACATTCACACCCAGCCGCGCCAACAGCCCCGACAGGTGCCGAACGTCCGCCAGGTCCGGTACGCCGCGCAGGATCGTCTCCCCTTCGGTCAGGATCGACGCGGCCATGATCGGCAGCGCCGCGTTCTTCGACCCGCCGATCCGCACCGTGCCCTTCAGCCGGGCCCCGCCGTTGATGATGAAACTGTCCACGAACCGCCCTCGACTGTCTCCATCCTGTTTCGACGCGCGGCGATTATACAGACCGACCGGCGACACCCGACCGACCTCGCTTGTTCGCCGTCGGCCTCGCGTTAAGGTAACGGGACTGCGGCGAATCGTCGCTCCGGGAGACCCAATGTCCTTCGCACAGGCCGTGGAGGCCAAGGCCCTCGAACTCGCCGAACACGTCCTGCGCATGACCACCGCCGCCGGCTCCGGCCACCCCTCCAGCGCCCTGTCCATCCTCCATCTCGTGATCACCCTTACCCACCGCGTCATGCGGCACGACCCGCGCGATCCGTGGAACCCCGCCGCCGACCGCCTCGTTCTCTCCGAAGGCCACGCCGTCCCCGCCGTCTACGCCGCCTGGGCCGACCTCGGCGGTGTGGTCGGCAACGACCGCGATGCGGCCCGCGTGCTCACCTTCGACGATCTGGCCGAACTCCGCGCCCTGGCCAGCCCCCTGGACGGCCACCCCAACCCCTTCGAGGGCTTCCCCTTCTTCGACGCCGCGACCGGCTCACTCGGCCAGGGACTCTCCGTCGCCGCCGGCCTGGCGCTGGCCACCCGCCTCGCCGGCACCGACCGCCGCTTCTATGTCATCATCGGCGACGGGGAGTCGCGCGAGGGCCAGGTCTGGGAGGCCGTCGACTTCATCGTCGATCACGGCCTGACCTCCGTCGTTGCCCTCTTCAACTGCAACGGACAGGGCCAGGCCGATTACGTCTCACCCCGACAGGGTCACGACGTGCTCGCCGCCAAACTGGCCGCGTTCGGCTGGGACCCCCGCGTGATCGACGGCCACAACGCCGACCAGATCGAGGCCGCCGTCACCGCTCGCGGTCCCCGTCCCGTCGCCGTCGTCGCCCGCACGCAGAAGGGCTGGTCCGTCGAGCCGCTCAAGGACAAGTCCAACCACGGCAAACCGCTCACCGCTGCGCAACTCGACGTCGTCCTGCCCTCGCTGCGCGAAGCCCGGCAGCGGATCCGCACCGAGGTCCGCCTCGGGCCGCCTGCCCGCCCGGCCGCCCCATCGGCCGCAAGGACGCCCGCCGCCGGCCCGCCCGCCCGCCCGGCCGACGAAAAAACCGCGCCGGTCCCCCTCCCGTTCGCCCGCGCCATGAAGGACGCCGGCCTCGAACAGGCCGTCGCGAAAAACGCGTGCGCCACCCGCCGTGCCTTCGGCGCGGCCCTGCTCGCCCTCGGACGGTCCGACGAGCGCATCGTCGCCTTCGACGGCGATGTTTCAAACTCCACGTTCTCCGAAATCTTCGCCCGCGCCCTGCCGAAACGCTTCTTCGAATGCAAGATCGCCGAGCAGAACATGGTCTCCGCCGCGGTCGGCGCGGCCGCCGCCGGCCTCATCCCCTTCGTTTGCAGTTTCGCCAAGTTCATCGCCCGGGCCTACGACCAGATCGAAATGGCCCAGATCGGCCGCGCGAACGTCAAACTCGTCGGCTCACATGCCGGTATCTCCCTCGCCGCCGACGGCCCCAGCCAGATGAGCATCCACGATGTCGCTTATTTCCGCGCCGCCTCCTCGGCCGACGACGGCCGCGGCGCGCCCGTCTGCGTCTTGTTCCACCCGGCCGACGCGGTGGCCGCCTTTCACTGCACGGGGCTGATGGCCGCACACCGCGGCATGTGCTACCTGCGGACTCATCGCCCCGACGTCCCCCTGATCTATAAGCCGGACACGCCGTTCCGCATCGGCGGCAGTCATGTCCTCGCCGGCGACACGGGACGTGAACGGCTTGTCATCGTCTCCACGGGCTACATGGTGCACCAGTGCCTTCGCGCGGTCGCCGATCTCGCCGCCGCGGGCGTGCCCTGCACCCTGATCGACGCCTATTCCTTCCCGCTCGATGCCGCGCCGATCCTCGATGCCGCGCGGCGCAGTGGCGGCGCGATCCTCGTCGTCGAAGACAATTACCTCGGCGGTCTCGCCGGCGCCGTCTCCGAGGCCGCCGCCGCGGAAGGCGGCATTCGCGTCCGCGCGATGACCTGTCGCCGCATCCCCAAGAGCGCCCGCACGCCGGAGGAAACGCTCGCTTTTGTCGGCCTCTCCGCGGGCGACATCCTCAGCGGCGCCAAGTCCCTGCTCGCTTAGAGCAATTCACGATTGAGCGTGTGGCACAGGTGCCGGAAAATGTGGCACCCGCCGCGGCGGGTGCCGACAGCAGCGGGACGGTGCGGCCACGGTCAATCGTTAGCCGCCCTAGCCCCGAATGGCGGGAAACGCGGCAGCGGGCGCCGCCGGAGGACTTTCGTAGTGGGTAACCGCTCGGCAGGCGCCGTACCTGCGAATCAGGGCCACTGCTGCGGCCGGATGGAAATGACTTCAAGCAGCCGCATCGTGTAAACGTCTGTTTAAGAAAAAAGCGTTCGCCCGCCCTTGACCGCGGCGCGCCCGTTCCGCACGCTGTTCCGCAACGATGGCCGTTCGAAGCAACGATTCAGCCGCATCGCCGAGACCGACCCGGCTGGTCGCCCTTTATGCGGCGGGCGGCCTTGCCGCGGGATGCCTGATCCTGCCGCTGGTTCCCTTCGTCCGCGCGGCGGGGCTTGCGCGCGATGCCTCCGTCGCCGCCTCCGCGTTCGTCCTGCTGCCCCTGGCGATCATCGGCCTGGGACGGTGCCGCGCGCGACTCCTGCTCCACCTGCTCGGCGCCCTGCTCGCCGGAATCGGATGGGGCGTCGGCTACGCGGTGTCGGGCTTTCTGATGGGCTTCGACCGCGCGACGGTCGGTTTCGGCCTGGCCCTCATGGCTCCGTGGGTGATTCCGATCAGTCTTGTCGCGGCCCTGATCGTCGGCTTGCTGGGTCGCACCGGGCGAGGAACGGTCAGCCCTCCACCAGCACCCTGAACCCGCCGTAGGCCATCCGTTTGCAGTCGAAGGGCATCTTCGTGGCGTCGGCCATCGTCGCCAGCCGCGGGTCCTTCATCACCTTCGCATTGACGCGGTCGCGATGGGCGCGGGACCGGAAGACGATCCACGAAAAGACGACCGTTTCGCCGGGCTTCGGTTTCACGATGCGCGGGAAGGGAACGCCGAACTTCACATTCAGGTCTTCGCCCACGCATTCGCGGTATTCCAGCGCGCCGTTGTCCCGCCAGATTCGGCCCGCCTTGCGGGCGATGCGGCGGTAGGCGGCGAGGTTCTTCTTGAGAACGGGCAACACGTATCCGTCGACATATTTCATTTGGGCGCCCTCTGCGAGTTTTCGATCATCATCATTGTAATCGCGGCCGCGGGTTCAACAAACAGTCGGCTTCAGTGCCGAAAGACTGGCGTGCCGGGGTCAGGAGAAACGACTGCCTTCGGCGACTGTCGTCATCCGCCTTTTTTGACCTCGCCCGTACAATTGACCTGGATTCGATCGAGGCCGCGCGAGAGAGAGAATGATCGTAACATTCGTTCACACAAATAGTTAAACAATCCAGGCGTCGGCACCGATAGATTCAGGATGCACGGCGGCAGGGGGTTGACATCGAAACCGCATGTGCTAGATTACCTTGCTGGCGGGCGTCGTTTGCTCGCCGGAACGCGGTTTGAAGGCAGGAGTTGACCCGGAGGTTTTTGGGCGTCTTGTTGATCGACATCGCCAACGCGGCAATCAGGTTTTCATCGGCGTAAACTGCTGTCCCGAGTCTGAAGCGACCTTCGGGCCACCGGCAAGACGCTGGTGGCTTTTTTGTCGGCCGGGGACAACGCCCCGGAGCCGGGACGACGCGGCAGGCCGGGCCGGTCGGGCTCGTAGCTCAGTTGGTTAGAGCGCGTCCCTGATAAGGACGAGGTCAGTAGTTCGAATCTACTCGGGCCCAGGTGGACATGGCGGCAAACGGATTGTTCTGGCTGGGCGTCGCGGCGGCCGTCTTCCTGATCTTGGCCCTGCGGCGCGGAGGAACCTGAGGATCGTCCGGCGACTGCGGCTGAGCGGTGCTCGGCCGGACACGAACCGGGGCCGTAGCTCAACTGGGAGAGCGCCTGGTTTGCAACCAGGAGGTTGCCGGTTCGAGCCCGGTCGGCTCCATCAGCGAGGTGGCCCGGCCCGCCGGTTGAGCGAAACGCAATGGGCCTCCGGGCACGCGCCCTGCGTGCCCGCGGGCCTGCGGCGGAAGCGGCAGGCGGTTCGATCCGGCGTCGGCGACAAGCCGGCGCTCCGGGCGGAGCGGCTCTTTGACAATCGAATAGCGAGGACGTGTGGTGACATGATGTCACAAGTCCGAAGGAATCTCCGCGGAACGGTCGGTTCGGCGGGCCGGATAGGTCCGCAGGTCGGCCGGGCCGGGGTTGATTCCGAAACTACGTTCCGCATCGGCCCCACCCGGGGAAGATGTGGAGCGCCTTAGCGGTGAATCTGATCGATCGGCGGGAGCCGACCGTCGGGCCGGCACGGGCCGGAGGCGGGACAGTCTCTCATCGATGCGGTCAAGATCGTAAGGGTGCACGGTGGATGCCTAGGCGTCCAGAGGCGACGAAAGACGCGGCAGCCTGCGATAAGCTCCGGGGAGCCGGCAAACAGGCCTTGATCCGGAGATCTCTGAATGGGGCAACCCCGCGCCACTGAGCAATCAGATGGCGTGACCGGCGCATGAATGCATAGTGCGTCGGGGCTAACCCGGGGAATTGAAACATCTTAGTACCCGGTGGAAAAGAAATCAACCGAGACTCCGTCAGTAGCGGCGAGCGAAGGCGGATGCAGCCCAAACCCGGCATCAATTCCCGTGCCGTCCGGCCCCCCCCTTTTTTTCGGGGGCGCCGTCGGCCCGCGGAATTGGTGCCGGGGGTTGTGGGTCCTTGAGGAGTTACAAAGGCGCGTTCAGCAGAACGGTCTGGAAAGGCCGACCAGAGCGGGTGACAGTCCCGTATGCGACGAACGTGGCCCTCCGTTGAGAGGATACCCAGAGTAGCACGGTGCTCGTGAAACGCCGTGCGAAGCCGGGGGGACCACCCTCCAAGGCTAAGTACTCCTGGACGACCGATAGTGAACAAGTATGGCGACTGAAAGGTGAAAAGAACCGCAATAAGCGGAGTCAAAAGAACCTGAAACCGTGCATCTACAAGCAGTGGAAGACCGATGGCCCGCAAGGGCCTGGGTCGACCGCGTACCTTTTGCATAATGGACCGGCGAGTTACGCCTCTGCGGCCAGGCTAAACCGCGACGCGGTGGAGCCGAAGCGAAAGCGAGTCTGAACAGGGCGATCCAGTCGCAGGGGGTAGACCCGAAGCTGAGTGATCTACCCATGGCCAGGTTGAAGTGCCCGTAAAAGGGCGCGGAGGACCGAAGCCGTGAACGTTGAAAAGTTCTGGCATGAGCTGTGGGGAGGAGTAAAAGTCTAATCAAACTCAGCGATATCTGGTTCTCCCCGAAATAGCTTTTGGGCTAGTCTCGGGCCACTACCCGGCGGAGGTAGAGCTACTGAATGGGTCGCGGGGCCTACCCGGCTACCGCCTCCAATCAAACTCCGAATGCCGCCGGGACTATCCCGGGAAGCAGACTACGGGGGATAACCTCCGTGGTCGAGAGGGAAACAACCCAGACCGCCGGCTAAGGTCCCCCATCACGGCTGAGTGCTTAAGGAAGTCGGATGTCTGAGACAGCGGGGATGTTGGCTTAGAAGCAGCCACCATTTAAAAAGTGCGTAATAGCTTACCCGTCAAGAGATCCGGCGCCGATAATGAACGGGACTAAGCCGTGAACCGAAGCCGCGGGCTGCGCCGCAAGGCGCAGCGGTAGGGGAGCGCTGATAGGCAGATACAAGCCGTACCGCAAGGAGCGGTGTTGGGCCTATCAGGTGAGTATGCCGGTTTGAGTAACGATAAAGCGTGTGAAAATCACGCTCGCCGTAAGCCTAAGGTTTCCTGGGCAAGGGAAATCCGCCCAGGGTTAGTCGGACCCTAAGGCGAGGCCGAAAGGCGTAGCCGATGGACGGCAGGTTAATATTCCTGCACTCCGTATCGAGGTTGAGCCGCACGTGCGTTTTTCCCAGCCGCAGCCCACCACGTGACGTGAGGGTGGCCGAGAGGCCGAGGCCGACTGGTTGCCGAAGTGCGGGGCGGAAGAACCGAGAAAAGCGTGCGGGGACGAGATGCGGACCCGTACTAAAACTGACACAGGTAGGCGAGGAGAGTATCCTCAGGCGCTCGAGAGAACGGTCCTTAAGGAACTAGGCAATTTGACCCCGTAACTTCGGGATAAGGGG
>Ga0187893_10004087_pt1 | contig 28314 bp, 40 predicted proteins | sample MA1701074metaG_FD_139574 | JGI IMG/M metagenome (GOLD analysis project Ga0187893, IMG submission 139574) | White microbial mat communities from a basaltic lava cave in the Kipuka Kanohina Cave System on the Island of Hawaii, USA - MA170107-4 metaG ... | reverse complement strand
CCGGCGACGGCGGCGCGGGCGGCGATGCTCCGCTGCTGGATTGCGCGGGGGTGTTCCAGTCTTTATAACCCATAATGCCTCCAACGACCAAAGCGCCCAATAGCGCAGGTTTCCAAAAAATCCCTCCGACTGCAAGGGTTCCAAGTACGACCGGCAGATTGGCTGCGAGTTTGAACGCGGATTTAAGACTTCTTGTATCTGCGAACTCGTTCCAGTCGCTTCTTAGATCTCTCCATCTCTTTAAACCGGCTTCTCCGTAATTAGCTAGGCTCATAGGCAATTCCTGCTTTATATAACTTTGTTAATAATTTTATATATATACTATATTTTTATATATGTACATATGTTTTTTATTGTTCTTTGTCATTGACTTTCCCGTAAGCTTCCACCTCTTCCTCGGCCTCCTTGAGCAAACCGGCCAGCACGATTTGCCGGTTGTGGTTTTCGGCATTGGAATCCGGCAGATCGGCCCACTGCGCGAGTTTTATCAAAAGCTCGATATGGGCGATCGCCACCTTGCAGGCGTTGTGATGGGCGGCAAAGTCTTTGGCATTGGCATCCTCTTTCGGCTTATTCTGCGAAAATATCCGATATGAATCCAGCGCGCGGGCAAGAGCGTCAGGCAGGAAGCGGGCGATTTTCCGCTGTATATCTTCCGTAATTTTTTTATCGTTCATTACATCTCCATGTTACGAATATTTAGAAACCACAAACCACTGCGCGCCGTCGGAAACGACCGTGACCGCGTCGTACTGGCCGCTCAGCGACTGGCTCGACTGGTCGGGGCCGCTGCCGCCCTGCTCGGTCACGGTGACGGCGTTGGCGGAGACATCGGTTTTTTTCAGCGTTACCGTCCGTCCCGCCGCTTCCGCCGCATTCGCTGGCGGCAAACGCGCTGTCATCGCGCCGCCGAAACTTGAGAGCAGATAGGTGTCGACCGCCATGTCGATATCGACCGTGCCGCTGCCGTCGATGAAGCGGGTGTTCCCGGCGATGCGGTTCGAGGCGGTAATGAACCAGCCCGCGCCGTTGGAGATGACCGTCACGTAATCGTCCTCGCCGCCGAGCAGAAGATCCGCGCCGTCAGGGCCGCCCGTGCCGCCGGAGACTTCGGCCACCGTCACGATATTTGAAGTCGCGTCCTTTTTCTTGACCGTCATGGTCACGCCCGGCGCGTCGGCGGCATCGGGCAATTCGATCCTGATCGCGCCGTTGGTGGCGTCGGCAATGTGCACCGAGTGCGAGAGATCGAGTTCCGTCGTTCCCGCATCGTCGATGAATTCGGTGTCAAAGCGCATCAGCGTTGCCTTGAGGTCCGTCACCGTCGTTTTGCGCATCCGGTTTTTATCGGGAAAGCCCGCGCTGTAAGCGTCGTATTCGCCGCCGGAGAAATCGTAGATCGCCGCGCCGTCGCTCTGGGCGTGCAGGTTTAGGATCGAGGTTTCAGCCGATCCCGCGTCGAGCTTGACGTTGGGCACTGTGTTCGTGCTTTCGGTATAAAGATTGACTAAAAGAGTTTTATTCGCGTTCGCGCCGACACGGAAACAGCTATCCGCCGTCGGGCCATTGACGTTGGCTTCACAATCGATGAAGGTGTTCGCGTTGCCGCCGTCCTCGACATAAAAGCCGCTGCCGGTCGTGCCCGCGCCTTTGGAGTAGACGCGCACACTGTAGAAATGATTGGCGTTCGGCGTGTCGCCGCCGCCGGAAAGCGTCAGGTGGACGCCGTGCGTTCCCGGCCTTTCGATGAGGATGCGGGAAAAATTGTTCCAGTAGCAGGGCTTTGCGGCGTCATCGCCGCCGTCGAGCTTTATGCCGGTGAGCGCCCCGGCAATCACCACGTCGGTTACGGCGTTCTGCACGCATTCATTGACGCCGCCCGCGAAGGCGATTCCTATCGCGCCGTCCTCAATCCGCAGATCCGCGATATTTGTATAGGACGCGGGGACGTCTATCGCGTTGAAGCTGTCCGACTGGCATTTAATGACAGAGGACTGGCCCGCGCCGCAGAGCGACTGCCCGTGCGCGAGGGTTATGGGCGCGGCAATCAGATAGGTTCCGGGCGGGACGTAAACGGCATCATGCGCGGTGAGCGCCTGCTGGATCGCGAGCGTGTCGTTCGTTATCCCGTCGCCGGCCGCGCCGAAATCCTTGATGGAAATCATGTCGGAGAATTTGGAGGCGCTGGAGCGCGTTGCCGCCCCGGTGCCGCTTGCGGTGAAATCGGGAGCGGCCATTACGCCTTCAGTGCTGACGGCTATTGGATCGCCATCGCCGTCGAAGCCCAGCACCTTGTTCGCGCGCTGAGCCTTGCCGGGAAGATTTACTTCCGAAGGCTCCTCGTCGTCGGTATAACGCAGCATCGGCGCCTGGTCGCGGCCGACCTGCTGAATCGCGGCGATCAGGAAGTCTAGTTCGTTGTTGATCGCCCGCGCGGAGAAATCGCCGCCTTCGAGGAAATCCGTCATGCGCTCGATGGGCAGGCGGCGCTCCAGCATCACGATAATGCCTTCCGCGGGCGGGCCGTCGAACGTCACGGTTCCGCCTTCGGTCGCGCCCGCGCCCGCGACGTCAAAACCGCTGAACTGCCGCGCGCCGTTGAAATAGACGGCGATGTCCTCGCTTGCGAATACGGGGAACGGGTAAGTGAATTCCGTTTCTTCGCCGTCCGCGAGATAGCGCACCAGCGGCGGCACGTCGGGCATTTTAATGTGTTCGGTCATGGTTTCTCCTTTGATTTGAGACAATAAAAAACCCGCCGGGGGCGGGTTATAACAGTCCAATTATCTCCCTGTTCATTTAGATAATGATTTAATGAATTCCTCCTTTTGCATTTTCTTTTTTAAAGAAAGGGCCAGCCAGAATTTTCTACTCCACGGCCCGAAAAGCAACAGCGCAAGCCCCCCATCGGCAATATACGGAATGAAAAAACCGGCTAAACCGCAAAGCGTGAAAAAAATACCCAGCAAAGCGCCAAGAACGGAACCCGCAACAGCAAATTCCAAAAACGATCTTTTCGTGTTTTCAGCGTAATAGCGAATGCCATCCTCTTCCGCCAGCGCTTGTGTAATTTTCAATATCTTTAATGTTTTCCAGACGAAATATCCGTAAACCAAAGTCATAAAAATAAACCATAAAGCGCTTATCCACAGATACTGAATCGTGCATATATATCCCGCCAGAAGCAGAGGCGCCCATATGGTCTGCATTTTGCGGACCAAAGAACGAAGTTCTCTTTCTTCGTCATCCGTCTTCAGCAGGTAATTCTTGTAAAGCACTCCCCAAGGGCAAAAGACCGTTTCGCCTTCTTTTGTTTTCCTGAAATGAAAGTCAACAGGGTTGCCATTTATGTCCGTTTTTTTCATTTAAAGCTTCCTGAATATTCCTTTCATCGTGCCAAAAACTTCAACTTTTCTCTAGATAAAAAATCCATTAATGTTTATTTTGGCACTCAGACAGCCTTTGTTCCGCTTCCGCTGCCATTCTTTGAGCTTCTTCCATAGCCGGCTCCAGTTCACTTGCTATGCTGCTCTCCAGTTCAGCTATCATTTTCTCAACCTCTTCTCTTTTCGCCTCAAGAGCAGAATTTGAAGTGCCGGGAACAATATCATCGACCCATTCTATACCGCTGCCAATGCTTCCTCCCGCAGGGAATCCCCGTATTACACCCGCTATAGCTCCCGGAATACCACCGCCGATCACACCGCCAATAATGGCGCCGGTGGCAGCACCGGCCGCGCCGCCAGCGATTCTGGATTTAGTATTTTGCTCCTTCTCTCTTTCAAGAGAATCATTGATAGAATCGAGTTCATTTTGTAACGCGTCTAATGAAGCTCTTGCCGCGTCAAGGGCAATCTCTGCTTGTTCAGCCTCTCTTAACGCCATTTCGTAAGAAAATTCAAGACCAGAACAATCTTTTTCCTGTGGCGGTTTATCAGGATTCCGATCGTCTCCCGGCGGCTTCGGCGGCGGGACCGGAGGTACGGGCCGTACCGGTTCTTCCTCTTCCGGAGGATCTGTTTCCGGCGGGGGTTCCGGTTTGGGCTCCGGAACGGGCGGGACCGGATCGAGTTCCGGTTCGGGCTCCTCCTCTTCACCGGCATAACTGCTTTGGCTGCGCGCTATGGCGCGGCGATATCCCTTTATTCTTTCCTCCCCGCGCTGCCGCAAATTTTGCAGGAGAGCCGTTTCCGTCTCGCCGCCGGGATAGAGAAGGCCGTCTGTTTCAAGTCCGTTATCCTTCTGGAACTTCCTAATCGAACCATCCAGTTCGCGGGTGATATATCCATTCGGTTCATCTTCTTCAAAGCGGCCAAGCGCTGACAATGCGCGTTTGACGCTGGTTACATCATCCTGTTTGTTAAACAGATTGTTGCCCACGGAAGAACGGATCAATCCACCCGTAATGCTGCTTATATAGACCATTTTTAAAACCCTTCCGCCGCCCGTTCCAGTTTCTGCCGCTCGCGCAACTGGCTGAGTTGCAGGACGTTGAGGGCCTGACGGCTCTCTAAGTCCTGCTCAAGGGCGCGGTTGCGGATGTCGTCGAGGCGTTCGCGCTCGGCGCGGGCTTCATCGCTTTCCTCGAACAGGCCGAGCAAAACCGCTTCGGCGGAGCCGTCGTCCGCGCCGATGCCCTGCGCCCCGTAAGAAGCGCGCTGGCGGGCGACCGCGCGGCGCAAGGCGGAGAGACGCTGCTGTTCCGCGGCTTCGGAGCCGGCCCGGATTTTCTCGCGCTCCAGCGCCGTCTGTGTGGCGAGGTTGCGTTCCTGCGCCGCCTGCTGTTCCTGCAACTGCCGCAGGGCGAGGTTTTGCTGGCCGCGCAACTGGTCCTCGCGGGCGCTTCCGGAAAAGTTCTCGACCTGGTTTACCAGTGAATCGACCGCGGCGATGGTGCTGGTGAGGCTGGTAATCGTGGGGACAATCGCGCCCATTTTCTTTCTCCTTTAAAAGTTTTTTCACCACAAAGCGCACAGAGAACACAGAGGATTAATCCAATCCTGCTTCCCCCGCGAATGCGGGGGTCCGGGATTGCTCCGGCAGATCCCCGCTTTCGCGGGGGAAGCAGGAATAGCGCTTTGTATCCTCTGTGTCCTCTGTGCGCTCTGTGGTGAATATTTCAATCGTTAACTTTAAGTTCCGTCGTCACCGACAAAAGCGTGAACGGCAGCGGTGCGGATTGTTCGATGCGCCAGAGCGGCCGGGTGCCGTCCGGCTGCCAGCCGAGGCCGCGCACTTTTACATCGCGGCTTACCCGTGGCGGTGGTTCGTCCAGAATTTCTTCCTCGCCGAACCGGCGCAGGGAAACGTCCCGCAGACCCCGCCCGACATCAAGACGCAGCGAAGCGGTATTTTCCAGCCGGAAGATCGCCTCAACCAGACGGGTCGCCCGGCCCGCGCCGCCGCCGTCCATCGCCCCCGGCGGCAACGGTTCAACGATATGCGTGTAGGCAAGGCCGATCTCGACTTCGTTCGCGGGCGTGTCGATTGTGACCGCGCCGTCCTCGACCACTTTATTGCCGAGGATTACGCCATCGGCGACAACGGACACCGTCATGCCTTCGAGATGGTCCATGCCCGACCATGTTTCCGAAGGCGTTTCGGATTCGCCGGTCAAGGCGGAATCGAGATTGAGGGCCGGATCGAATTCTTCAATGGTGAACGCGCCGCCGCGGTCGATCAGCATATAGACCGTCTCCCCCACCACCGAAACCGACTTCGCAAGGCCGCCGGTTTCGTGCAGCGTCCATGCCGCGACTTTTTCGGCGCGAAAACTGGTGAGGGTTGCAAATTTTCCATCCTCGCGCACGATGAATAAAAGCCTTTGCAACTGGTCGTAATCCTGATCCACCGGCTTGCTGACGATGTGGCGCGAGACGACGGAAAGTTCGCTTGCGCTGTAGGCCTGCTCGATATCGGTGAAGATGAATTCACGCACTTCTTCCTGGCTGCGGGCGACGAAGAAGGTCGCGCCGTCGACGCTGACCGGGGCAATATAGCGCGTGGTGACGGAGCCGATGCGGGTCTGACGGCGGATCTGCGCGCTCACGGGCGTCAACGGCTCGCCGGTGACGATCCATTCCGCGCCGCTGGTGAAAACCTGAAGATCGCGGCCGGAGAAAATGCCGCGGATCGCGTTGACCTGATCCGACAGAATTCCGAATTCGATGCTTTCATCGTCAAGGCCCGCGCCGAGATCGAAATTGAACAGATCGCCGGATTTCGAGAACCACAGGCGGTTCGGCAAATCGCGGCTGCCGCCTATGACAAGACGATCCTGATGGAATGCGACGGAGACCGGGTAGCCGCGCACTTCGCTGAAGGCCTGTTCCTGCCAGTCGATGGTCGCGCTTGTCCCGGAGAGCGTTTCGATCACGGTCGCGGTTACCACGGTCGGCGAGTCGAAATCGGTTATTTCCACTTCCTTGCCGCCGACGCGCAGGCGCGCGCCCTCATGGCCCGCCGCGAATACCGCTTCCGATGTGGTGAGAGAAATCGAGCCGGTCGTCCCGCTAGGTGTGATCGTCGCTTCGGGGCTCGCGAATTTGTAATGAGGCTGCCGGATGACGTTGCCTTCGGTAAAGAAGCTCCAGTCCTGCAGCAGCCAGACGCCGCCGGGGTTGCGGGTGAGTTTTTTCGGGGCGATGCCCGGGTGGACCAGCAGCAGCGTATCCGCGCTCTGGGTGAAGGCGATATTGGCGATCTGGTCTTCCGTCCACGGCGCTTCAAGCTCCGTGACAAGAGCGCCGTCCGCGTAAACTGAAACCTGTTCATCGGTCAGAACGATCAGGCAGGTCTGCTCGGTATTGAACTCGAAGGCGATCAGCCGCCCGTCGCCCGCGGCGGTGCCGACATAGCGCAGCCCCGCGCGGCGCGTCACGCCGCCGGTCGGCTGGATGAATACGTTGCGCAGAGCGAGCGCGCCGTTCTCGTAAGCGCGCAGATCGCCGCGGCCCAGCAGCGAGCGCGACACCTCTCCGGCAGTAAAAGTCGTTTTGACTTGTCTTACTCTGGTCATTAATTTTTCTCCAAAAACGAAAAACCCGCCGGAAGGGCGGGTTTTAAAAATCGATAATTTTCATCGCTTACGGTTTCGCGTCCCAGCCGGGATGCAGATAGCCCATCAGACGGTCGGCGTCCTGCTTTTGCTCCGCCCAGACCCGCCTTTGCATTTCAGCGCGAAACAGCGCTTCCCGTTCATTTTCGTACCGCTCAAGGCCCATGTGGGAAACGACGGCCATGGCGGCAATTCCAAAAGCTGCGCAAAGCAGCCTTGAAGCGAACTCGCCGCCGCTCAGGCTTCTTAAACTTCCCGCTTCCCTGTCTTCCTGTTCCATGACGGCCTTATAGCACCATCATTAAAATTATGTCAATTATTTCTTGACAATGGATCGAACTATGTTTAGCACTTAACATATGAACGATACAGGATCAAATTTTTCGGCAAACAGGGCAATCAGCAAAACGATTGCCCAGACCCGCCTTGCCGCCAACGCCCAGGGCAACGCGGTTCTGGTGATCCCGTCTGATCGTGGAGAAGCGAACCGGGGCTCGCTGTCTCTTCTCCGGTTGTCTTTTTCCGCAGCCGGCATAAATGCTTTCGAATTGCCGGTCGGGGGCAATGAACTGGACTTGCCCCACGATGAACTGGCTCTGGCCTTTTCCGCGGAAGACAGCGATGTCGTAAGACGCGTTCATGCAGAGTGCCAGCCCCGTCAGGGATAAAATCACTTCCTTGCATTAATCAGCGAAAAATCCTCGATCCGGCCCGGCGTGTCCTGCTGGGCGTCGATCTGCCGCGCGCGCCCGAATTCGAGTTCGGCGAGGCGGAACATCGCTTCGGCGCGGGAGGTGTTTTCGGTGACGGGGATCGTGAATTCCGCCGTCAGGCGCGCGATGAGAGCCGCGTCGAAATAGGGCGGAAATTCCTCTTCCCCGGGACGGAATATATATGTGAGCAGCACTTCGCCCGCGTCGGTGTGCACCGCGTTGCGGGCTATGCGGAAATTAAGGCCGCGGCCCCTGCCCCCCGACCCAGCGGACATAGCACGCAGGAAATCGTTCGGAAGCTGGAATGCGTTTGCGTAGTCGGCGAGCGGAGGATCTTCGAGCTGAGTGAGTTCCACCTGCCCGGTGGCAAAGCTCCAGCTATAGGCGGAGAGCAGCGCGTCGCGCACGGGGGCGAACAGCGCGCCCGCGATTTCGGATTCGGCGGTGCCGTCATTAAAAGATGCGATGGGCGCCGCGCCGATGCGGATGAGCGCGCGGCTGCAAAGAGCAATATCGGATAAAGCCATTTTATTTACCTTTTCTTTTAACCACAGAGAAAACTCCGTGATCTCTGTGCGCTCTGTAGTGAAGAATAAAGGCGCGGCCCCCGCAGGGGGTACGGGGGCCGCGCGGCCGGTTACGAGTAGACCGCAACCGTTATCGCGCTGCCGGTGTTGCCGGTGACGATATAGAACTTGGTGGCGGGAGTGCCGTCGGTGTCGATGTTGATAATCATCAGGTCGTTGAGCCGCAGCATATCGACGGCGTTGTTGAAGTATCCCGCGCCTTCGATGGTGGCGGCGGCATCGACGCTCGTGTAATGCCAGAGGGTGAAGTTGTTGGCGTAGGCGAGTACGCTCAGGTCGGATTGGGTGAAGGACATTGTGGTTTCTCCATGAAAAATTAAAAAGGTGTCATCCCCTCGGCCCGCGCAGCGGGCTTAAACAGCGGGATCCACCAAGCCCCGAAGCGCGTAGCGCGTGGGGCATGGATCCCGTTCGTTTAAGTTCGGCTGCTATGCAGCCTCACCAACGGGATGACGACAGTGGTTGTATTAGTCCGGCGTTTCGTCGCACTTGATCTCGACGACGCCGCTGGAATCGATCAGCTTTGCGCCCTGGCTCATCATGTTGTTCACGAAGTGCGCGGCGCGGTCGCCGTGCCAGGTGATGTCGGTGACGACATCCGAGCCGGACGCGTGGCCGACGGCGCTCTTGTGGTACCAGAAACAGGAGCGGATATCGCTTGCGACGGGCAGGCCGGAATGCGGGATCCAGAGCGTGCCGAGCCAGCGCTTGGCCTGCATCGTCGCGCGGAAGGGAAGTTCGTCCGGACCGACGAAATCGGCGCTTGCGAATTCATTGATTTTAAGCAATTCGCTCCACTGTTTCCAGCCGACGACGCCGTAGCGCTCGCCGTCATCGGGCACGTCGGCATTGCCGAGAATAGCAAGGGCCGAGAGCACTTTATCGAGCGTCATGCCGACATTGCCGTCGGCGATTTCCTGACCGCCGCTGACCGTGGCAAGTTCGGTGATGATGAGTTCATCCGCCTTGCGGCCGAGCGCGTAGGCGCCGGCATTCGCAATAATCTGGCGCTCGTCGATATTGATCTTGAGCTCATCCAGGCGGTCGACCCAGTCGCCCGCGTAAAAATCCTGCAAGCTCGCGGTGACGGCGCTGTGGTCGAGATTCATCACCGGGACCATGCCGTGGGTCGATTTGGTGGAGGCGGCGCCTTTGCCGACCTTTTGAAAGATCGCTTCGGAGCCGTTGACGTTGTTGATGACGCGCACCGTGTTCCGCAGCTTGGAACCCTGACGCTGGAAGGCTTCGTGCACTTCGCGCTCGAACTGCTTGACGAAAGCCTGGTCGATGGTTGTGGCCATGACGATTTTACCTCGTTGGTTGAGTTGAAACAAAAACATGCCCGTTTTCCGGTTGTCGCTGGCGCGGCCGTCATAGGCAAAAAAAAACGCGGCCGGGCGGGGCTGCAAAGGCAACCCCGTTCTCCGGCCGCGAGTTATAAGCAAGGGAGGAAAACAAAAGCCCGGAATGCAGACGCATTTCGGGCCTTGATGAGATTATACTAGGACAAAATTCCTATGCCGTCAAGTCTTATTTTTGTTCTTTTATGTTTCTACATAATGATGTTCATATCTGGATCGCGGCGGCGGGCCTGGGCTTCTTCCCTGCGCAGCCAGATGTCAATCAACTCGCCCAGTTCCCGTTCCTTGCCGTCCTGATAAAACGGGCCGAGGGCGGCATAGGGGGCAGTTCCAATGATCTTCCCGGGCCCGGAAGTATTTTTTGCACTGTCAGAGCGCGGCAATTCAGCGGCCATGTCCCGGTCAAGCTGGCTGAGAGATTCGACAACTTTTGCAGGAAGCAAAAAACCCAGCGGCGAATAAGTAAAGAGCGGGGATGCATTATCGACATCATCCGTGGCTTTATAGACCGAGAAAGCCGGCTGGTATCCGCACACCCCTTCGAAGAGTCTGGAAGTCATGGTCCAGCGCACCAGATAGTCCTGTTCATCCCAGCGGTACGTATAACAGGGCGTGGCCATTTTGAGCGGGCAGACCGTTTACGTCCTGCGCCGCACGCTTCCAGATTTGCGTCAAAAAGATCCCGATATCGGCTAATTTCATAACTTTAACTCCGTCCAAGCATGACAGACGTAGCATGCTGTTTTCTTTTATGTAAAGAAAAATCCTCTCAAACCCGCAATTTGCATGGGCTTAAATTTGTAAAAAAAACTGTCCCATGCCAAAATAAGGAAAAACAGCCATTCTCATTGGCGAAAGACGGGTGTGAGCTTATAATTCAAAAAAGTACCGAATTCGGTATTTTTATGAGCAAGGAGCCAACCCTATGTTACAAAACCTACTCTCTTCGCTGAAAGCGGGAGCGAGCAACGACAAGCAGCCGGCATCGCGCCGGCACGCAAGGCGCGACGTTGACCGCTGTGTTGCCGTGGTTCACGGCAGAACCTTCCCGGTCGAGAACTGGAGCCTCGGCGGCGTCCTCCTGCAGGCAGACGAGCGCCTGTTCGGAAAGGAACAGGATGTCGATTTCATGATCAAGTTCAAGCTACGCAACAATCTTCTCGATGTGGCCCATCAGGGACGCGTGGTGCGCAAAGCTCCGGGCAAGGTCGCCATTCAGTTCGAACCCCTCACCCAGGCCATCAACCGCCAGTTCCAGCAAGTTGTCGATGACTACGTCGCCGGCGAGTTCGCGAACTCACAGGTCTGATATCCTACTTCCCGCTTTCCGGCATCCCTGCCGGGATCAGAGTGCCTTTCGCAGAGGTGTAGTTATATTCGATCGTGGCCGTATGCCATGAATCGTTCAGCCACATCAGGCAGTAATTTTCATCGGCCGGAATCGTGAATACCCCGTTGCCGGAGGCGACGTCCGTTTTTTGTTCAATATAATGCGTCTTATCGGCGGCATCGTGGTAGTGGATGTTGAAATCATCCAGCTTCGTGGATGCCTTGAAATCATAGGAAAGCTCCTCTCCCGCTTTCATGTTGAAGCAAAGCTCATGGACATCGTTGGCCTTGATGACGACACTTTCGGCCAGCGCGGGGGATGCGGCGATCAGGAAGGCCATTAGTAAAAAAAGTACAGGCAATAGATAACTTCTCATGGCTAGTCCCCTTGTAAGAGGCAGCTTTATCATGGGATTTTGGTCTATACAAATTAAATCTTCCCCCTCTCCCCTTGGGGAGAGGGAGGGGTGAGGGGAAAATAAAGCCTGCGGTCTGAGGGGTCATGTCCCCCTCACCCAAACCCTCTCCCCGAGGGGAGAGGGCTTATTACTATCCGCCATATATCTTCTGGAATCCGGCGGTCACTTTGGCGACATAGGCCGGGTCGCGGTCGCGCCAGTAGCGGGGGTCGCGCATCATGGCGGTGAGGTCGCCTTCGCCTGCCCCGGATGAAGCGGCATCGGGCTGCAGGACGATGCCGGGCTCCTGTCCTTTCATCATACGGAAGAGCGCCATGACGCCCTCGAAAGAGCCGGAGAGGCTGGCCAGCACTTCGGGCGGCAGGTTCTTTTTGCCGAAGGCGAGAAGCTGGCGGGAGACTTCCTGCCATTTTTCCTCGCCGCCGAACGCGGCGACGAGGCGCTCGACCTCGCGGTCGGCGCGAAATTCCTGCGCGAGCTCCAGAATCATCGGCACGAATTTTTCCGCCGCGAGATCGTAGACCGCCTGTACCTGCTCCAGCGTGAAGCCTTTTTCAAACAGGCGCTTGTTGACATCGCCGTCGGGCTGGAACAGGCCGTGGCTTGTGTCCACTTCATATTCATCCGGGCTTGCGGGCGGACGCGGCAGGGTGGAGAGCTTGCGCTCAAGCTCCTGATAGGATTGCAGCAGCGCGTCGGTTTTCAGTTCGCCGGTTTCGGGATCGCGGAATTTTTCCGGGATAGTTATTACGTTTTGCGATTGTTCAAGTAATGCTTCATTCATTTTCTTTCTCCTTTTTTAATTTATCCAACTCGTCCGGCATTAATCAGCCGCATGATGTTCGCGACCAGCGCCCTCTGGCCTTCGGCGTAGCGGATCTGTTCATCGCTGCTCTCGGCGCTGTAGGCGCGAACGAAAGCGACGGCCTGCAGATGGCCGAGGACTTTTTTGCCGTCATCCGTTCCGAACAGGCGCGCGTAGGCCTGTTCGATGTCGCGCTTTTCAAGGCGCGAGACGTCCGGCATTTCAAATACAGGCCGGTTCCTGTGCGGCGCTGTTTTAAGAAACATGACCGATCTCCTTTCCATTGGTAAGGGGTTGCTGCGCGCCGCGGATCAGGTCGCTCGGCACGCCGAGCGCTTCGCCCAGAAACCGCGCGGCTGCGCTGAGATCGATCGCTCCCGACGCCTGCCCGCCCATGGCGAGGACGGATTCAATCCAGAACAGCGTGTTCTGGATATTGCGCTGGCCCTGCGCCCTTGCGAGCGGGGCGCGGTAGTCCAGTACGACAAGGCGGCCGTCGATATTGATGTCCGGCACTTCGCCGCGGCGGCGCAGAATCGCGAAAGCGCGCTGGATCAGCGGGGTCATCATTTCGCTTTGCAGTCTTCCGTATGTCGCCCCTAACAGAAGCGCCATTTCGGCGGAGCGCTCCAGAACTTCGGTCGCCGTCATCTTCGGCCCTACGACGGGGCCGAGGCGGTCGGCGAGAAGCGCATGGCGGATACGGGCGCGCAAGTCTTGCAAGACAAGCTGCGAAATATCGAAGCGGCCCGGCATGTCGAGCGGGGTGAGTCCGCGCGAACCGACCGCCTTGGGAATGATGCTGCCGGGTTTTAGCTCGATGTTCGCGGGATTGAGAACGCCGTCATCGTCGGCCTGCCAGATGCCGGTCACGGCGATGGAAGCGTTCTTTAAAATCAGTTCGACGACCTTGTTCGCGGTCTTGATGTCGGGCAGCGCCTTCATGACCGGCGAGCGCCCGTAAATCTCCCCCGGCGATTTAAGCCAGCGGAAAGCGATCACCGGCGAGCGGGCAAAGCGGGCAGATTGCAGCAGCGAAGGCGCGGAATTGCCGGACAGGCAGGCGATGAAATCGTAAGTCCCCGTTTCATTCGGCAGAATGCTTTCCAGCGTTTCAAAGCGCAACTGCGGGTCTTTCGTTCCTTCGCGCATAATCGAAACGGGGAGTTCCGCCAGCGGATAACGCCCGCGCAACTGGGCAAGCGTGAGATTAAGAGAGCGGAAAGACCCGTTGAGCGTTCCGTCGCCGCCCTCCTCCAGCACGATGTCGCTTAAGGGAATGGCGGTGAATTTGAACGCGGACAGATCGCCGGGCGCGGATTCCTCAAATGCTATGGAAGCGGTGCCGCCGACGGCGAGGTCGAGATAGCACTGATGCATTTCCATGATGAAATTGCTGCGGTCGAAATGCGCCTGCATGGTCTTGCCCGCCTGCTCCAGCACGGGGGCGAGCGCCTGCGCTTCCGCCGCGCTTAAATCGGGGCCGGGCTTGAGCCCGAACCATTGCGACCAGGGGGGCGTTAAATTGCCGAGCAGGCTTGCGGCCAACTGCTCGATGGCGTCCAGCGCCGTCGCGTCATACAGATCGCCGTGCCTGCCGCCCGCGCCGCTGAAAGAAAAGCTGTTGCGCTGGGGCAGCGCGTATTCATAGGCTTCGCGCCATAACGGCTCCCAGTCGGCGCGGCGGGCGCGGGCCGCATCGAAACGGCGGAGCAGAGCCGGAATATCCGTCTCCGGCTGCGCGCTCTTTTTAATGTTCGCAAGATTATCCATGCTTATTCTCCCAATAACGTCTTGCGCGCAGACGGCGCCACGGTCTGCGAGAGGATGCCGCTGAAGCCGGTCAGCACGGTGCTGAGCGCGCCGCGGCTGCGCTGCAGGAGATTTTCCTCGCGCATAGCCTGGGACGAATTGGAAGAAGACTCTTGGCCTTCGGACTCCATGCCCCCCTCACCCCTGCCCTCTCCCCCTTGGGGAGAGGGGGAAGGAAGAGGTACGGACGGCATCGTTATGATTACCGGCTGCTGCGCCTGCGGCAGTTCGGGTCTGGAAGTCAGACTACCCATGCTAGTTCTCCTTTACTCCTGTGAAATTTAGCGAGGTGGCAATAAAGCTGCCACGGGGTGAGGACGAAAAACCTGTGCAGGCCGAGCACGCGCTTGACCGCCTCGACGCAGGTAAAGACCGCGAGCGGCAGCGGCTCCTTGCGCGTATGATCGACGGGCGCCGCGACCACGCGTTGCCCGCGCGCGCGCAGCCAGCCCGGCATATCGAAATCGTGCGGCACATGGTCGTGCACGCGCAAATCGATATGATTGAGCATCGGGTCGAACGAGAGCCAGTGCCGCCCGTCATTGAGAATGACGAAGCAGTGCCGGAAGCCGGGACGCAAAAAGCGCAGCCACGGCCGGTCGGCCTGCCCGCTGAATACGACCCAGGCTTTCAGGTTTTGGACGATTTCATTGAATGTTGCAGTCATTTTCTTCCTCCATTTTTTTGAAAAAACTTTATTCCGCCGCGTACGCGAACGGCAGCGGCAGGGCGACGATGCCCTTGCCGACCAGAACGAATTCCATCAGCCCCAGCGCCTCGATCCATAATTTGTGGGCGCGCGCTTCCTTCACGCGGTAGGGATCGGGCGGCATCATGCGGCGGCCGTAATGGCGCAGCACCAGAACGTGATCCATCATCAGCTTGCGGGCGCGGTACAGCCGGTCCAGCACCTTCAATATGTCGAGCGGCTCGCACGGACGCGGGTACAGCCCCGCGCCCACCCTGAAGCGAGCGCCGTCGTTGCGCGCCTGCTGGGCCTGGATAAACCAGAACCACGCTTCCTCGGCGCTGGCGAAGGGTATCGCCGCGATTTCCGCCTGCGGTCTGGGCGCGTATTGCTCTCTGTTCGTCATTATAACAAGTCCCCACACACATTTTTTCGTTCTCTTTTTGAACCTTAATGTTCACTTTATGTTCCAGTTATGATACAAGATAAAAACGAAGTCAACAGAAAAATAGGAAATATTTCCTGTTTACATATTCTTGACTTTTTGGGGGATAGCGGCTATAAATATGGACGGAGGAAGCTGTTCATGTCGGGGCTGTTCAATCTTGCCGTATCGGTCGGTTTTTTCATGTTCTTTCTGGGAACGGGCGGCGAGCAGTTGCTGACCGGGGTCTTCAACGCCTTCGCCGGCGATCATAACGCGTTCGCCGACATTATAATGAACGGTCTTGGATACGGCCCTATGCTCGCGTGATTAAGCGCTTTACTCCCGCCTTTATCTATGCGGAGAGACGCTCCCCCTTAATCCCCCCGCAGGGCGGGGGGAGAAACACCGACAGAAAAATCCGGAATACCCAAGTTTTTCATTTACGGCCCGCCCCGGAAATGGGATCATTGTCCTATGTTGACTCACGACCAGATCTGGCAATCGATAGACAGGCTCGCCCACGCGCACGGCTATTCCCCTTCAGGACTGGCGCGCAAGGCGGGGCTTGACCCGACGACGTTCAACAAGAGCAAGCGGGTGAGCGCGGACGGCAAGCCGCGCTGGCCTTCGACCGAAAGCATCTCCAAAATCCTTTCCGTCACCGGCGCGGGCATGGCGGAATTTTTAAGCCTGGGCGATCAGCAAAAGTCCCCTGCTTCCCTGCATCCGGGCGATAAGGTCGCCGTTCATACGAAGGATGGCGATACGGTGACAGGCAAGCTTGTGGAAGAAGATGACGAGCGCATCATTCTCAGCTCTTCCGGCGGCAAGAAGGAATTCAGCCGCGACGATATCGAGTGGATTGCCGTTATTATAGGATAGAGGTCAGTTCACAGAAAACGAAGCGCAAGCAGTACGTCCCCTGATCCGCTGAATAGTTACAGAATTTTCCGGTTGGCGCGGATTATCCCGCAAATCGTCATAGCCCTGCAGGTCTTTACCAGAAGGGCTATGGCGATCTTCATGTTGAAGCAGAACCCGGACATTCTAGCCTCTGCGATCGGCGAGGTTGATGACCGAGCACGGGGCGAAATCGATCGTATCGCGCTCCCATGACCAGATGGCTCTTGGCTTGCTGTAGTCCACGCGGTCGGCATAGGCGAAGAAATTGACAACATTGCCGCCTGCGCACTCTTCGTCTTCCAGTATTACTTCTATGATCATTTTCTCCTCCTGCTTGTTATAAAATTTCCCGAAACGCGTTATGTAAGTTCTTTATGAAAACAGTCTTAACATTTTCTTAATAATTATGTCAAAGAAAATTTATAGGAAAATATTCATATACAGCTTTGCCTATATGCTATAAACTGCAGGAATGGAGAATTTGTTCGACTTATTCGCCCGCTATGACGGGCCTTTGCCCAGAGACGAAAACCGCGTAACAGGCCGCGCTTGCTGGGAAATGTTGCTGAGCGGGCATTTGCGGGGAATGCGGCTGCGGCGGCGAACGGGCGGCTTGTGCTGCCCGCATGAAGAGCGGGAAACGGCGCTGCGGCTGCGGAGAAAAATTTTGCAATCTATAGATTCATGCCCGTTTGTGGTTTAAGAAGAAGCATGCCTGAGACCGTCGCCAGAACCGCCGCGAAGATCCTGCTCGACACGAAGTCGGTGCTGTTCAACGCGCGCGAGCCGTTTAAATACAGCTCGGGCAATACCGGCCCGGTCTATGTCGACTGCCGCCGCCCGATCTCTTTTCCGCAGGAGCGCGAGATTTTGATGGCGTGCGCGGAGAAGGTTTTGCGCGATGAGGTGGGCCTAGCCAATATCGACATCGTCGCCGGCGCGGAGACGGCGGGCATACCTTACGGCGCGCTGATCGCAAGCCGCCTTGAAAAGCCGATGGTCTATGTGCGCAAGAAAGCCAAGGGCCACGGCCGCATGGGGCAGATCGAAGGCTATTTCGAGGAAGGCAGCGCGCCGCGCACCCTGCTGGTCGAGGATCTGCAGAATTTCGGGGCGAACAAGAAAGTCTTCATCGACGCGCTGCGCGGCGCGGGCGCGATAGTGGGTCATTTCTTCGTGCTGTTCGATTACGGCATCAGGCCGGAGGTTGCGCAGGACAACGCGGCGATGGGACTGAGCCAGCATTATCTTTGCAACTGGCGCGATGTGCTGGCGGCGGCGCGGGAGGGGAATTACTTCGATGCCGCCACGCTGCAATCGGTCGAGGCCTATCTCAATAATTCCGAAAGCTGGGCCGCGGCGCTGGCCCGCTGATCCTGTTTTCCTGCAAAAGGTGTGGAAAACTGTTCAGGGGCCCTGAATTTCGGGGAACCAGATTGACGTTATGGAACGTGTTGACCTGCCCCGATCCCGCGACTATAGTGCTTGCGGGTTTGGAAATTTGTTACGGGAGGCACTCATGAAAGCGTTGTTCGCGGCGGCTACCGTTTTGGCGGCCATGGCCCTGCCCGTGGCCGCGCAGCAGGCCGGGCCGCAAACGCCGGCGGTTCAGGCGCCTGCGGTTTCGGAATGCGAAGCCGATAACCAGACCCGCACATTCAAGCTTACTTTCGACGCGGCAACCAATAAAGGCATATTCGAAGGCAAGCTTTCACTCCCTTCGCCCGTGATGGGCGTTACTTTCGACCCCGACACCCACAGGGTGGAAGACCCGAATTACCAGGATTTTTACCTGACTGTGCTTAAAGGCCCCGACGTCGGGACAGCCGGGATCACGCTTGTCGATATCGACGTCAGGAAAGAGTTCGCCATGGGAACGAAGGATTTCGTGCAAGTCTTCCTGCAGGGCGCCGAGACCAGCGGAATCAAGCGCATCATCTGCCCGGTGCCGGGCCGCGCCAAACTGGAAGCGCCGCCGCAGCCGGAAGCGCCGAAGTAAATGAAAGTCCATTACCACCACGCCTCCACCAGCGAAGCGGAAAAAGCTTTCAATACTCTCAGGAAAGAGTACGCCCAGCATTCGCCGGAAGAGGCCGAGGTCATCGTCGCGCTCGGCGGCGACGGCACGATGCTTGAGGCGCTGCATCGCTATCATGAGCTCGGCAAGCCTTTTTACGGCATGAATCTCGGCACGGTTGGATTTTTGCTCAACCCCTACCGTCCCGAAAACCTGACCGACCGGCTGGCGAGCGCGCAGGGCGTGATGCTCCATCCGCTGCGGATGACGGCGCGCACGGAAGACGGGAAGAACGTGGAAGGGCTTGCCTTCAACGAGGTATCGCTGCTGCGTCAGAAGCGGCAAACGGCGAAGATCGGGATTGTGGTGGACGGCGTGGAGCGCCTGCCTGAACTGGTAGGCGACGGCGTTATAGTCGCCACGCCCGCCGGAAGCACCGCCTATAATTCCTCGGCGCACGGGCCGATCATACCGCTCTCGGCGAACGTGCTGGCGCTGACGCCGCTCTGCCCCTTCCACCCGCGGCACTGGCGCGGGGCGCTGCTGCGGCACGACGCGCAGGTGCGGCTGGAAATCATCGACGCCGCCAAGCGCCCGGTCAGCGCCACGGCGGACTTCACCGAAGTCAGGAACGTCGTGCAGGTCGATATCCATCAATCGAAGAGCATCGGCGTCACGCTGCTGTTCGACCCGGACCATAACCTTGAGGAGCGCATCCTCAAGGAACAGTTCATGCCGTGACCGGCTAATCCATCGCCTTCAAATGCCAGAGCAGCAGCGAGGCCGCCGTGCGGTAGGGGGCGAAGCGTTTGCCTTCTTTCATGGCGCGCTCCGGATCGGGACGCTTTTTCGCCTTCAGGTATTTGCGCAGCCCTTCCTGGATGCCGAGATCGCCCACGGGCCAGACGTCGGGGCGGGCGAGGCCGAAGATCAGGAACATTTCCGCGCTCCAGTTGCCGAAGCCGTTGAGCGCGCAGACGGACTCATAAACCTGCCGGTCGGTCAGGTGGTCGAAGCCGAGCGGGTCGAATTTCTTATCGTTGATGGCTTTTGCCAGTTCGCGGATATAGCGCGCTTTCTGATGGCTCAGCCCCAGCGCGCGCATGTCGTCCTGTTTTAAAATCAGCACCGCGTTGGGCGTGACGTTCGGCATGCCTTCCTGAAAGCGCCGCCAGAGAGAATCAGCCGCATGGGTAGAGACCTGCTGGCCGATGACGATGCGCACGAGACCGGGAAAGCCGGGGCCGATATATTCGCGCTCGATGTCTTTCGGCCTGATGCCCAGAGCGCTAAAAACCGGATCGTTATCCAACAGGTGTTCAAGCCCGTCGTGAATGCGGGGGATGTGAAAGAGATACTGGCCGGCATTCTTTTTCATGCCGGTTCAGGAAGGACCGACACCGGGTTCATGCTCCCGCCTGCGGTTATATAAGCCAAGGCAAAAAGTGCCCACTGCAAGGCAGCCAAAACCGGCCATGGAAACTTTGTTGACAAGCTGAACCTGCCGGGCGTCGGCATGGGTTTTTTCCGCCGCAAGCCGTGCGCATTCCTGCGGGTCATCCCGATTCTCATACATAATTCTGACGACCTCCGACTTGAGATTGAGCAGTGATGGATCGGAAACCTGCCCGATTTGCCGGCATTGCTCAGAAAATTTTTGTGTCAGGGTTTCGATGGGCATTGCGAGAGTTTCTTTCGCGGCATTTCCCAATAAGGGAAATATAACCGCGGATACGGCGGAAAAAGCGGCCAATGCGAAATAAGTGCGCTTCCATACGCCATTCAGATCAATCGGCTTGCCGCTTTCGATTTTCAAATCCGACATGTTTTCCTCAGGAAGCGAGCGTAACGCGGTAATCCTCTATCACAGGGTTGGCAAGAAGCTTTTCGCACATTTCCCTGATGCGGCTTTCACTGGTCCCTTCGGGGACTTCAAGTTCGATGACCTTGCCCTGGCGGACTTCGCCGATGCCTTCAAAGCCGAGGCCTTCCAGCGCGCGGCCGATGGCCTTGCCCTGGGGATCGAGAACCCCGTTTTTCAACATGACATGCACGGTCGCTTTCATGACGCTTACCCTTTCGGTTTTTTCGGCATCGATTTGTTGACGCTGCGCAGCTTGCGCTCCCTTGCGAGTTCGTTTTCGATCTCTTCGAGGCCGGCGGCGACCTGCTCGTTGATGCTGCCGCCCTCGATGATGCCGCCCTTGGGCACGAGGCCGAGACGCTCCGCCACCTGCTGGTAGGCCTCGATCAGGCCGCCGAGATCCTGACGGAAACGGTCCTTGTCCATTTTCTCGTTGGTCTGCATGTCCCACAGGCGGCAATTGTCGGGGGAGATTTCATCGGCGAGGAACAAATAAAGCTCGCCGTATTCGCCCCAGAGGCGGCCGAACTCGAGTTTGAAATCGACCAGCTTGAGGCCGATGCCGGCGAACATGCCGTTCAGGTAATCGTTGACGCGGTAAGTCATCGCGACGATCTCTTCCAGTTCATAGATGTCGGCCCAGCCGAGCGTGATGATATGGTGCTCGTTGACCATCGGGTCGCCCAGCGCGTCGTTCTTGTAATAGAACTCGATGAGCGGCTGCGGCAGGATCGTGCCTTCCTTGATGCCAAGGCGCTTGCAAAGAGAACCGGCGGCGATATTGCGGATGACGACCTCGATGGGGATGATCTCGACCTGGCGGACAAGCTGCTCGCGCATGTTCAGGGATTTGAGGAAATGCGTCGGGATGCCGATGGTTTCAAGCCGCGTCATCAGGTGCGAGGAGATGCGGTTGTTCAGCACACCCTTGCCGGCGATCACCGCTTTTTTCTGCGCGTTGAAGGCGGTTGCGTCGTCCTTGAAATACTGGATCAGGGTCCCCGGCTCCGGCCCTTCGAAAATGATCTTGGCCTTGCCTTCGTAAATGACCTTGCGCTTTGACATTAATATGTTCCTCATCCTCATCCGCCCCGTTCATATAATCATGGATTTCCGGTTATTCCAATGCTACAAAACACCGGACAACGCGTTTATTTAATAGGGGAATTAAAAAATGTCCAGTTTCGAGGAACGCAAGAGCGCCTTTGAGAAGAAGTTTGCCCACGACGAAGAACTCGCCTTCAAGGTCGAGGCCCGCACCTGCAAGCTTTTCGGCATATGGGCCGCGAAGCAGATGGGGCTTGAGGGTCCGGACGCCGAGACCTATGCGCGCGAAGTGGTCGGGGCGAATCTTGAGGAAGCGGGGTTTGAGGATATAAAGCGGAAAGTTATGCCCGATTTCAAAGCCAGGGGACTCGATATCTCCGAACATGTCATCGATTCCATGTTGAAGAAATTCACCGATGAAGCCAAGACCCAGATTATGGAAGCGAGCGGCAGCTAGCGAAACCGCATTTGAAATGAAAAAGCCCCGCTATATCTGTTAAATATAGCGGGGCTCTTAGTTTTTTTATCTATTCCCTTGTTCAACCCGCTGGCCAGAGTCGTGGTTTTTTCCACCCCATATTACCACCAGCGATAAGCCCTGACGCGTTACGCGTTCTTGGGGGCTTTGAACCTCTATAAATTCCGTTTCGCCTTGAATATTAGAATCTTTAAATAAACTTTATTGCTTTGGCAAGACAAAAAATTACATTTCTTTCGCCGCGTACGCACAAATCATTCCGATTCTGTCAAGCCAAGTGAATAAATATGCGTAAAACAAGGCTTTGCAGGTTTGCCCTTCCCTGCTAAATAAAGAGAATGAAAGCATCGATTATCGTTTTTCCGGGCACAAATCGCGAAAAAGACATGGTCATGGCGCTGGAAGCGGCCAGCGGCAGCAAGCCCGCGCTGGTCTGGCACAAGGAAACGAGCCTTGGCAAGCCGGATCTGATCGTGCTGCCGGGCGGGTTTTCCTATGGCGATTATTTAAGATGCGGCGCGATGGCGGCGCACTCCCCCATCATGAAGGAAGTGATCGCGCAGGCGGAGCGCGGGACGCGCCTGCTCGCGGTGTGCAACGGCTTCCAGATGCTGGTGGAAACGCGGCTTGTCCCCGGCGCGCTGCTGCGGAACAGGTCGCTCAAATTCATCTGCAAGCATGTTCATCTGCGCACCGAAACGGAAGAGAGCGAGTTTACGCGCAAGCTGGGCAAGGGCAAAGTTATCCGCGTCCCGGTCGCGCACGGCGAAGGCAATTATTTCGCCGATGAAAAGACTATCAAAAAGATGGAAGACGACGATCTGATCGCCTTCCGCTATTGCGACGACAAAGGCAAAATCACCGACGCCGCCAATCCCAACGGCTCGGCCGCGAACATCGCGGGCATCCTCAACAAAAAGCGCAATATCCTCGGCATGATGCCGCACCCGGAGAACGCGACGCTGGACTGGCAGGACAACCGCTCGGGCCTGCCGTTGTTCGAGAGCATTGTCGAGGCGCTCGGATGAGTATGCCCGCTCCGGATACCCGCTGGAGACAGCGGTTTGACAATTTCGAAAAAGCCTACAGGCTTTTATCTCCCGTAATGAATCTGGATATGAGCCGCGTTCCGGACATAGAAAAAGAAGGCTATATACAGCGGCTTGAGATGACTTTCGAACTGGCATGGAAAGTCATGAAAGATTATCTGGAGTTCATGGAAGTCAAAATCGACCTTGCCGCTCCGCGCGAAGTCATCAAGGAAGCCTTCGCCGCCGGGCTCATCAAGGACGGGCATGTCTGGATCAATATGGCCAAGGACAGGAATTTGATGGCCCATACTTACAACGAAGAGAATTTCAAAACTGTTATCGGCAAACTGCAAACAGAATACGTCCCGGCCATAGAGCAGCTTTATACTTATTTAAAAGATAAATGACGCATGAATTTCGGATTGTCGGCGCAGGATATTGGACTGATTAAAGGCGTGCTTGAAAACCATCCTGAAATCACGAGCGTAAAAATCTTCGGTTCCCGCGCCATGGGGAATTACAGGGCGAATTCCGATATCGACATGGCATTGTGGGGAGATATTGGTTTTGACAATTTATCTTCCATCAAGGACGATCTGGAAAGCCTTCCGCTGCCTTACAAATTCGATGTCGTTGATTATGAAGCGATTACTCACCTTCCGTTCAAGGATCATATCGACGAGCACGGGCGGGATTTTTATATAAACGACGTCATTCAATAAATCAGCCTATCGCCGCCGCGGGGCCGCCCGCCCTGTGCGCGGCGAGAACATGGTCCGCGTTCACCAGCGTCCGTTCAAACAATTCGTCGACCGGGGAGGCGGGCATGGAGCCGACCTGCTTCGCCACAATTTTCGCGTAGGCAATCTTCGCCCCGAAGCCGCGCGGATCGAAGGCGCCCATGCCGGCGAGATTCTGCATCGCTTCCATGCCCGCGACCGCCCATATCTTCATGAGAGCATTGTTCTCGGCGCTCATTTCGCGCGCTCCCGACACGGACCCCGCGAATTCCCGGGAGAGCAGATTTTCAAGGTCTTCCCCCGCATCGAGCGCCCGCAGGGCGGCGATCACCTGCCTGTCCCATTCGAGAAACCGCGCGATATAACCGGCGGCCTTGCCGTCGATCCCGCGCATGATGTCCGGATTTTCCTTCGCCGTTTTATAGAGCAGCGCGGCGGCGATTGCTTCATCGGACACGCAGCCGGAGGCTTCGAGCAGCCTGGGCATCCGCAGCACCAGCCTGTCGTGGGTATCGGCAAGGCTGACCCCCGCGTGATCCAGCAGCCGGCCCATCTTTGCCTTTGAGATGCCACGGTGCCTGTCCATGAACTTCTCTTCAAATGCGGCGTATGAGAGTTCGTATGCCTGCCGCACCAACGGCGCATCTCTCAGCCCGGTTCTTGCGAATCCGTCGCTCATGCCCTAACCCTTTCCGTCCCATTATGTCTTATATAAACAACAATTTTGTCATATGTGTCAACATAAATTTAAATATAAAATTATGTAAAATAAAAAAGCGGCAATAAATGCGCCTTTCCTTTGAAAAGAACTCGCCTTGCCGCCCGGCAGAGGCTAAAAATGCAGGTATGACAAGCGCAGCGAAAAAACGAAAAGAACCGGTTTTCAACGAGCCCGCCGTGACAAGCGAACTCGCGGAGGAACACGGGCTTAATGAAGAAGAATACAGGCTCATGCTCTCGATTGTCGGGCGGACGCCGAGCTTTACCGAACTGGGAATTTTCTCGGTCATGTGGAGCGAGCACTGCTCCTACAAATCCTCGCGCATTCATTTAAAGAAGCTGCCGACGCAGGCGCCGTGGGTGATCCAGGGGCCGGGCGAGAACGCGGGGGTCATCGATATCGGCGACGGGCAGGCTGCCGTCTTTAAAATGGAATCGCACAACCACCCCTCTTTCATCGAGCCCTATCAGGGCGCGGCGACGGGCGTGGGCGGGATCATGCGCGATGTGTTCACGATGGGCGCGCGGCCCATCGCCAATATCAACGCGCTGCGCTTTGGCGATCCGCAGCACCCGAAAACGCGGCGGTTGCTCGCGGGCGTTGTGTCGGGCATCGGCGGGTACGGCAACTGCATGGGCGTTCCCACGGTCGGCGGCGAGGTGAATTTCCATCCGTCCTATAACGGCAATATTCTTGTCAACGCGATGACGGTCGGCATTGCCGATCAGGACGCGATTTACTATGCGCGCGGGGCGAGCGCGGGGCAGCCGGTCGTTTATGTCGGATCAAAGACCGGGCGCGATGGCATTCACGGCGCGACGATGGCCTCCGCGACATTCGATGACGAGGCCGAGGCGCAGCGCCCGACGGTGCAGGTGGGCGACCCGTTCACCGAAAAACTGCTGCTGGAAGCGTGCCTTGAGCTGATGCAGGAGGACGCCATCGTCTCCATTCAGGATATGGGCGCGGCGGGGCTTACATCGTCTTCCGTCGAGATCGCCGACAAGGGCGGGATCGGCGTCGAGCTCGATCTCGACAAGGTGCCGCAGCGCGAACCGAACATGACGCCTTACGAGATCATGCTGTCGGAATCGCAGGAGCGCATGCTGATGATCCTGAAGCCCGGCAAAGAGAAGATGGCGCGGAAAATTTTCGAGAAATGGGATCTCGATTTCGCGATCATCGGCAAGACCACCGAAGACAGGATGCTGCGGCTTTCGATGTACGGCAAGGTATGGTGCGAGATTCCCGTCCCGCCGCTGGTGGACGATGCGCCGGTGTACGACCGGCCGCGCGGGGAATATCCCAAGCCGGCGGAAGTCAAGGCCGCGAGTTTCCCGCTGCCTGAAGACGAAATTAGTGTGCTGAAAAAACTGATCTGCTGCCCGGATATGGCATCCAAGCGCTGGATCTGGGAGCAGTACGATCACCTCGTCATGGGCGAGACCGTCGCCGCGCCGGGACAGGCGGATGCGGCGATTGTAAAAGTCTCCCCCCCTACCCCCCCCGCAAGCGGGGGGGAGGAGCGAAGCGGAGGGGGGGAGAAAGCCCTCGCCATCACCTCCGACTGCACGCCGCGTTACTGCTTCGCCAATCCGCATGAGGGCGGCAAGCAGGTGGTGGCGGAGAGCTACCGCAATCTGTGCGCGACCGGGGCGAAGCCGCTCGCCATTACCGACAATCTTAATTTCGGCAACCCGCAAAGGCCCGAGATCATGGCGCAGTTCGCTGGTTGCATCGAGGGCATGGCGGAGGCCTGCCATGTGCTCGACTACCCGGTCATTTCCGGGAATGTCAGCCTTTACAATGAAACCAACGGCAAGGCGATCCTGCCGACGCCCGCCGTCGGCGGCGTCGGCGTGCTTGTCAACTGGCGCAAGGCGATGGGCATCGGCTTTAAAGAGTCGTGGCAGACGATCATGCTGGTGGGCGAGACGCGCGGGCATATCGGGCAGTCGCTGTATTTACGCGAAATTCATGGAAGCGAGGAAGGCAACGCGCCGCCCGTCGACCTGCACTCCGAGAAGCTCGCGGGAGAATTTATCCGCATGCTCATCAGCCAGGAACTGATTACCGCCTGCCATGACGTCAGCGACGGCGGGCTGCTGTGCGCGATTGCCGAAATGGCGATGGCGGGAACGTGCGGCGCAGCGCTTGAATATGTTTCAGAAAACCCGGCGGCGTTCTGGTTCGGCGAAGACCAGGGGCGTTACGCGATCGCGGTGAAGAACAATGAAACCATTGAAAAACTCGCGAAGAAAAGCGATATCAGTCTCACCATACTCGGGCGCACCGTCAAAGAATATGACTTGAAGCTCGCGGGCGGGCAGAGTATCTCTATTGATGTGCTGAAGCGGCTGAACGAAGGCTGGCTGCCGGCTTACATGGAAGGGCGCGAATAGACATGGCGATGGGGCCGGGTGAAATCGAGGCGCTTATCAAAGCGGGCATTCCCGACGCGCAGGTGCGCATCGAGGATCTGCGCGGCGATGGCAATCATTACGCCGCCTATATCGAGTCGGCGTCCTTCTCCGGGAAGAACCGGGTGCAGCAGCACAAGATGGTTTATGACGCCTTGCAGGGCAAAATGGGCGGGGAGCTTCATGCGCTCGCCATACAGACAGCAGTACCGCAGGAGAAGAAGTAAGATGGAAAACATTATATTCGACCGTATCCGCAAACAGATCGAGAGCAGCGATGTCGTGCTCTACATGAAAGGCACCGCCGTATTTCCGCAGTGCGGATTTTCCGCCGCCGTGGTGCAGATCCTTTCTCAATTGGGCGTGCCGTTCAAGGACGTCAACGTGCTGGAAGACAGCGACATAAGGCAGGGCATTAAAGATTTTACCGACTGGCCGACCATCCCGCAGCTCTACGTGAAGGGCGAGTTCGTCGGCGGCTGCGACATCGTGCGCGAGATGTTCGAGAGCGGCGAATTGCAGGAGATGCTGCAAAGCAAGGGGCTGCTGGCGGCTTAAGGTTTTTCACCACAGAGCGCACAGAGATCACAGGGAGGTCACGGAGTTTTTCACCGTCATGCCCGCGCAGGCGGGCATCCGGCAAAAGGCATTGAAGAGATAATGAAATGAATAAATGGAAAAATAGTACAAACTCCATTGCTTTTATAGTTCTTTTGGTGTGGCCGATTGGGTTCATAATTAATATTAAGCTGAACACAATCTCAGAAAAATCAGGGGAAATTGCTACGGGGGCAGCAACAGGCGTTTCGTTACTCTTGATGCTCGCTGCATTTTTATTTGCGCTTTGCTTGCGATTTTTTGTTGCCCCCAAACCTGTTGATACAGAAAAAGGAAATCAGCGCAATCTGCAAGTTTACGCTCTCTCATTTATCGTTGCGATCATGATAGTGATTTCTTCTGTATATGGCGGCTTCCAACCAATCGGGCTAGTTATCTGTGCATTTCTCATTTTGTTGGGATATGGGATCAAGAAACAAATCCGAGGAAGTATTTTCGGGCTGATCTTTTTAAGTGCCGGCGCTATCTTTGCTGAAAGATATTTTGAGGGATCAAGTACGTGGGTCTGGATGTATTCAATTATGTATTGGACGTCATTAAGATATGGGCTGATGACAAAAAGCCTCGTCAGAAGATAACGCTTCTAATCATGCAAAGAACGTCAGTTTATAAGAATCTCTACCATTACACCAACTGGGAAGGATTGCTTGGTATCCTTGACAGCCAGTTATTGTGGGCAACACACTTCAGATTTCTGAATGACTATTCAGAAATAAAATTGTTCGTTGAAACGAAATTGCCGAACATTTTATATCCCATTGTTCTTAGAGAAAGCCAATCATTCCTTGAAAAAAATCTGGACAAAAAGGAGCGTTTTGAACAAGAGGCCCATGCGCTGGAACTGGTAGTACGCGATGAAATTTCAAAATTTATAAAGCGATTGTATGACTCATTCGAGGAACAAATTTATATCAGTTCGTTCTGCCCTGAGATCGAGGATAAGGAAAAGAAAGGAGTTAATGAAAATGGCCTTCTCAGCCAATGGCGCAGCTATGGACAGGATGGGGGATTTGCTATTGTTTTCGATGCAGATTCATTAAAACAACGCCTTGATCAGGAAGCAGAATTGTTTTTTTGTCATGGATTACCCCTATACATTTGTTTGTACTTTTTTATCACGATTGTGTGTGTTGCGTTATTGGCATTATACAAACACTAGAGCATTATGATTTTAAGTTCGATCATATCCCGCATTTTTGAAGTAGTTTGTGCATTCATGCGGCGTAAAGGAGTCAAGAAGTTGTCCGATGGCCGCTGATACGGCGGCGGCTGTTCGT
>Ga0187893_10004086_pt1 | contig 28319 bp, 29 predicted proteins | sample MA1701074metaG_FD_139574 | JGI IMG/M metagenome (GOLD analysis project Ga0187893, IMG submission 139574) | White microbial mat communities from a basaltic lava cave in the Kipuka Kanohina Cave System on the Island of Hawaii, USA - MA170107-4 metaG ... | reverse complement strand
GCGCCGCGTCGCCGAACTGCCTTACGGGCGCCAGCGTCTGGTCGAAATTGCCATTGCCCTCGGCCTGAATCCGCGCGCCCTCCTCCTCGACGAGCCGGCTGCGGGCATTCCGAGCGCCGAGAGCCACATCCTGCTAGACGCCATCGCCACGCTGCCAAAGGACATCGCCGTGCTTATCATCGAGCACGATATGGATCTCGTGTTCCGCTTCGCCGAGCGCATCACCGTGATGGTGAGCGGCGCGATCTTTGCCGAGGGCTCGCCAGCGCAGATTGCCGGCAATCCTGAGGTCCGCGCGGTGTATCTGGGAAACTCAGCAGATGCCTGAGGCGCTGCAACTGAAAGGCGTTAGCGCCGGCTACGGCGAGACGCACGTGCTCGACGGCATCGATCTCGCCCTCGCGCAAGGCGAAAGCCTGTCGGTGATCGGGCGCAACGGCGTCGGCAAGTCCACGCTTCTGGAAACCATCATGGGCCATACCACGCTGCATGCAGGCGAGATCGGCTTGCGCGGTGCGCGCATCGATCCGGCGCCGGCGCACGAACGCGCCCGCGCTGGCCTTGGCTACGTGCCGCAGGAGCGGGAAATCTTCCCGTCGCTCTCGGTGCGCGAGAACCTGGAACTGTGCGCCCGGCCAGGCGCCTGGACCCTGCAACGCGTCTGCGAGCTTTTTCCCAACCTTGAGCCGCGTCTCGGCAACGCCGGCACGCAGCTCTCGGGCGGCGAACAGCAGATGCTCGCGATCGCGCGCGCCCTGCTCACCAACCCCGCGGTGCTGCTGATGGACGAGCCCACCGAAGGGCTCGCGCCGGTGATCGTGCAGGTATTGAGCAAGGTGCTGGCCAGGCTGCGGGGCGAGGGCGATCTTTCGATCGTGCTGGTGGAACAGAACAGCCGCGTCGCGCTGGAGTTTTCGCAGCGCACCGTGGTGATGGACCGCGGCCGGCTGGTGTACGACGGGACGTCCGAACGCCTGCGCCGGGAACCGGAGTTCCTTGCCAGCCTGATCGCGGCACAGTAAGCCGCTTAGGTTTTGGCGCGCAGTTCCTCTTCGAGCAATTCGCGTAACTTGTAGCGCTGCACCTTGCCGCTCGCGGTCCGCGGCAGCTCAGTCACCGTGCGAATCCATTTTGGCCGCTTGAAGCGCGGCAGTTTCCGCTCGCAGGCCTCGCCCGCCGCCGCGACCGCGAGCGCCGGGTCCCCGGCAGCCGTGACAAACAGTGCGAGGCGCTCGGAACCTTCGGCATCGGTGACCTGGACGCAGGCGGCTTCCGCGATCGTCGCGTTGCCGGCCACGGCGTCTTCCAGTTCGCCGGGCTGCACCCACTGCCCGGCGATTTTCACGAGATCGTCGGAACGGCCCTGGTGCGCGAAGAATCCCGCGGCGTCGCGCGTGAACAGGTCGCGCGTGCAGAACCAGCCGGCGCGAAATTGGGCGGCGGTCTGCCCGGCACGATTCGCGTAGCCCTGCGCAAGCGCCGGATGCCGCAACCAGAGTTCGCCGCTTTCTCCGGCGGCGACCGGCTCGCCTTCCGGCGTCCTGAGCTGCGCCTCCACGCCGGCGAGCGGCTTGCCGGTGTGCGATCCGCTCGAGGTCCCGGGCGGGGTCACGATGCAGGCGCAGAAGGTCTCCGACATGCCGTACAGGGACAGGATTTCCCCGCCGGTGGCCGCGCGCCACTGCTCGGCCAGTAGCGCCGGCAGCTTTTCACCGGCGGCAACGAAGCGCCGTACCTCGCGAAACGGCGCGAGCTGCGCAGCGCCGAGCTCGAGCAGGCGCCGATAGAAGGTCGGCACGCTGAAGAATGCCGCAGGCCGGTCCCGCGCGACAAGCGCGAGCACCGTCTTCGCGTCCGGCCAGTCGGGTTCCAGGATCGCGGTGGCGCCGATGGCGAGCGGGCCGAGCAGCCCGTGCTCCAGCGCATAGGCAAAAAACAGCTTGGAAGTGGTGTAGCAACGCTCGCCGGGGGCGAGGCCGACCACCTCGCGCTGCGCCTGCCCCGCCGGCAGCAGGCTGCGATGTGCATGGATGATGCCCTTGGGCTTGCCGGTGGTGCCGGAGGAATAGAGCCAGAAGGCGGGGTCCTCCGCGCTCACGGCACAGGCAGCGGCCCGCGGGGCGGCGCGCGCGAGCGCATCGCGCCAGGATAGAGAAGGCCCGGCGCTGGCGCCTGCGATCACGAGGCTGCCGTCAGCCGCCGCTTCGGTGGTGAGGTCGGGGCGCGCCCAGGCGAAGACATCTTCCACGATGACAAGGCGCGCGCCGCTGTCGGCGCGGATATGCTGGTATTCGGCTTCGGAGAGCTTGGTGTTGAGCGCCACCGCCACCGCGCCGGCATGCACTGTCCCCAGCCAGGCCGCGGCAAACTCGGGCGTATCCCGCATCAGCAGCAGCACGCGCTCCCCTCGCGCGACGCCGAGCGAGCGCAGCGCGTTGGCCGCGCGCGCGACGTCGGCCGCCAGTTGCGCGTAGCTGAGCGATTGCTCGCCGCAGATCAGCGCGGTGCGCGCACCGTGCCGCGCGAGCGCCGCGCTGCCGAGGAAGTGCTCTACAGCGTTCAGGCGGTTTCCTTGCCGGGGGCCGGAGATTGACCTAGGATCGTAGCGTTGCCGCTGTTGCAAGGTCAAATTGTTTGGACCCCAAACAAAAGCTAAAACCGGGCGCGTTGCCGAATCTGCTTGGCTATCGGCTGCGGCTCGCCCAGCAGGCCGTGTTCCGCGATTTCGCCGCCAGCGTGCAGGGGCTCTCGCCAGGGCGCGTCGGGTTGCTGATCTACATCGACGCCAATCCGGGCGTGACCCAGAGCCGCCTCGCCGAGGCGGCCGAGCGCGACCGCTCCACCATGGTCGGCGTACTTGACCAGCTCGAGGCGCGCGGCCTGATCGAGCGCCGCCGCGGCGCGGACCGGCGCACCAACGGGCTGTGGCTGACGCGCCCTGGCAGCGCCCTGCTCGCGCGCGCCCTGCGCGGCATCGCGAGGCACGAGCAGCGCATCGCTGCGCAGCTCACGCTCGCCGAGCGGCGCCTGCTTCTCAGGCTGCTGGGCAAGATCTCGGGGTAAAAAAAGGGGCGCTTGCGCGCCCCTGAAATACCAGGAGGTACTCTTTGCGTTTTACATTCTGTAGGCGGCCTCGCCGTGCGACGTCACGTCCAGGCCTTCGCGCTCCTCTTCTTCCGGCACGCGCAGGCCGATGGTGAGATCCACCAGTTTGTAGGCGATGAACGCCACCACCCCCGACCAGAGGACGGTCACGCCGACCGCTTTGGCCTGGATGATGAACTGGCCCCAGATCGAGTAGTCCTTTGCCGCGGTCATGGTGCCCGTCACCCAGTCGACCGGGAAGCTCGGGCCGCCGAGCGCAGGCGAATTGAACACGCCGGTGAGCAGCGCGCCGAGGATGCCGCCGACCGCATGCACGCCGAATACGTCCAGCGAGTCGTCGGCGCCGAGCAGCTTCTTCAGCCCGCTCACGCCCCAGAGGCAGACCAGGCCCGCGGCGATTCCAATCACAAAGGCGCCCGGGATGCCGACGTTGCCGGCAGCCGGGGTGATCGCGACCAGGCCCGCAACCGCGCCCGATGCCGCGCCCAGCATCGTCGGCTTGCCCTTGAAGATGGCTTCGCCTAGCGTCCACGAGAGCACCGCGCAGGCGGTGGCGAGGAAGGTGTTCATGAAGGCGAGCGCAGCCGAGCCGTTCGCCTCCAGCGCCGAACCGGCGTTGAAGCCGAACCAGCCCACCCACAGCAGCGCCGCGCCGATCATCGTCATCGGCAGGTTGTGCGCCGGCATGGCTTCCTTGCCGTAGCCGATGCGCTTGCCGACCAGGTAAGCGCCGACCAGGCCGGCGACGCCGGCGTTGATGTGCACCACCGTGCCGCCCGCGAAATCGAGCGCGCCCCACTGCCAGAGCAGGCCGGCCTTGGCGTTGATCGCATCCAGCATCTTCGGGTCGGTGTAGGCGTCCGGGCCCATCCAGAACCAGACCATATGCGCGATCGGCGCATAGCTGAACGTGAACCAGAGCACGATGAACACCAGCACCGCGAGGAACTTGGCGCGCTCGGCGAAGGCGCCGAGGATCAGGCAGCAGGTGATCGCCGCGAAGGTCGCCTGGAAAGCGACGAACACCAGCTCCGGGATGACGACGCTCTTGGAGAACGTTCCCGCCATCGCGAATTCGCCCTTGGCCGCATCGAACGTGCCGCCGAGGAACAATCGATCGAAGCCGCCGAAGTAGGCGTTACCCTCGGTGAACGCGAGGCTGTAGCCGTAGATGCACCACAGCACTGTCACCAGAGAAAACACGACAAAGACCTGCATCAGCATCGAGAGCATGTTCTTCGCCCGCACCATGCCGCCGTAGAAAAGCGCCAGGGCCGGCACGCTCATCATCAGCACGAGCGCGGTCGAGGTCAGCATCCACGCCACGTCGCCCTTGTTGGGCGTCGGTGCGGGCTTGGCTTCCTCTTTCTTTTCCTCGGCCTTGGCCTCTGCCTTCGCCGGATCGGCTTTCGCCTCGGCAGCGGTTTTTTCGGGCGCCTTGTCCTTGTCCTGGGCCACGGCCCCGCCGGCGCCTGCGAACAGTGCCAGCATCGCAATGACTGCAATCAGCTTTCTCATCTTGTTCTCCCTAGATCGCCGCGGCGTCTGTTTCGCCGGTGCGGATGCGCACGACCTTTTCCAGGTCGAACACGAAAATCTTGCCGTCGCCGATCTTGCCGGTATTGGCTGCTTTTTCGATCGCTTCGAGCGCACGCTCGAGCATGTCGGTCTTTATCGCGGCCTCGATCTTCACTTTCGGCAGGAAATCCACCACGTATTCGGCGCCGCGATAGAGCTCGGTGTGCCCTTTCTGCCGCCCGAAGCCCTTCACCTCGGTGACCGTGATGCCCTGCACGCCGATCGCCGAGAGCGCTTCTCGCACCTCGTCGAGCTTGAACGGCTTGATGATGGCGGTAACGAGTTTCATGAAGGCCTCAGAAGGTCTTGCCGACCGAGACAACCACGACGCCCTTGCCCGCGTTCTTGAACTTGGTGCCGGCCCCGATGGGGAGCTGGTTGGCGAAGCAGTAGAAGCTGCCTGTGGCGCAGTCACCCTTGGCGTTGGTGTCGATGTAACTCGCCGCGAGGAGCCAGCCGTTCAGGTCCTTGGTCACGCCAAGTTTCCAGTCGGTGTAATTGGTTTTCGTCGCGTCGGTGCCGATGCTCCAGTTCTTCACGCGCAGCGAACCCACGTGCCCAACGATGCCCCAGCCGTTGCCCAGGTCGTAGGTCGCCGACAGGTCGAGGTAGTTCGAGCCCTTGGTGCCCGCGAGCGAGAAGTAGTCGCTGGTGGCGTGGTAATACTTGAGCGAAATCCATTTCCAAGAGCCGCCGATGTAGACCTCGGTGTTGTTCACCGCCCCGGTGTGGGTCTTGCCGTTGCGCGGGTTGGTGAACGCCAAGTCGGTGCCGTTGGCGGTGTTGGCGTCGCTGCCGGGGTAGTAGTAATGAATGGCGCCCACATCCAGGCCCCAGTCGCCCCAGGTTTTCTTCCAGCCGCCGTAGAAATCCATCTCCAGGTTACCGGCCGGGAAGCCCGCGCCCTCATTGACGTTGGAGTTCCAGTTGCCGGCGTACCAGCCGCTCTCGTGCGAGTAGTCGAAGCCTCCCTGGATGGCCGGCTTGGCAAAGGTCTGGGCAATGCCGCGGAACCGGTATTCGCTGTACAGGCCGACATTGCCGGTGATGGTGTGCGGCGAGGCGGGGGCCGCTGCAGCCGGCGCAGCAGCAGTCTGGGCAAAGGCGAGGCCGGTGACGCTCAGCGCGGCGGTGGCAAGCGAGACGGCAACGATCGTTTTACGCATGGGTAAATCTCCCTGGATTGAAAGGTCGCCAGATTCCATTGCACGTCGTGTGCCAGGTGACTTGGTACACATAATCAAGGAGTTGCGGATGGCGCAGCGTGCGCCGAAAAGCAGGATGCACCAGCGTGGAGAGGCCGCGCCACGCCATGCCCTGTCACGGTGCGGCCTCTGAATTGGGGGCATGCGGCTCGTGTACTCTCGCGCCCATGGCTGAATCGAATCCACTGGAGGACCTGCGCGCGCGCCTGGCCGAGACGCTGCGCGGTTCGCCCGCCCAGGATCTGGAGAAAAACCTGAACGCGCTGCTCGGTGCCTTCTTCGAGCGCTTCGGCCTTGCCGCGCGCGAGGATCTCGAAGTCCACCGGAAGCTCCTCGAGCGCGCCCAGACGAAGCTTGCCGCGCTCGAAGCCCGCGTCGCCGAACTCGAAGCGCGTAAACCATAGGGTTCCGTGCCGCGTTGTTCGCGGTGGAGGACCCATGTCGCTTGCAACTGTGGCGAGCCGCGCGCTCGCGGGGATCGATGCGCCCGAGGTGGCCGTGGAAGTGCACCTCGGGCCCGGACTGCCTTCGTTCACCATCGTCGGCCTGCCCGACACCGAGGTGCGCGAGGCGAAGGATCGCGTGCGCGCCGCGCTCAACCACACCCAGTTCGAGTTCCCCGCGCGCCGCATCACGGTGAACCTTGCGCCGGCCGATTTGCCGAAGGATTCCGGCCGCTTCGACCTGCCGATTGCCGTCGGCATCCTCGCCGCTAGCGGGCAGATCGCACCAGAAACGCTCGCCGAGCACGAATTCGCCGGCGAACTCTCGCTTACGGGCGACCTGCGGCCGGTGCGCGGCGCGCTGGCGATGGCGCTGCAGGCGCGCGCCTGTGCGCGGGCGTTCGTATTGCCTGAAGCGAACGCGCCCCAGGCGGCGCTCGCCGAGGGTGCGCATGTGTTGCCGGCGCGCACGTTGCTCGAAGTTGTCGCGCACCTCTGCGGCGAGGCGAAGCTGCCGCGCTTCGAAGCCGGCGAGCGCCCGGCTGCGCACGCGTATCCGGACTTCAGCGAAGTGAAAGGCCAGCCGCAAGCCAAGCGCGCGCTCGAAGTCGCCGCTGCGGGCGGGCACAGCGTGCTCATGATGGGGCCGCCGGGCACCGGCAAGTCGATGCTCGCGGCGCGCTTTCCTGGCATCCTGCCGCCGATGAGCGAGGCCGAGGCGCTCGAGGTCGCGGCGATCCATTCGGTATCTGCGGCGGGCTTCGAGGCCGCGCGCTGGGGCGAGCGTCCGTACCGCTCGCCGCACCACAGCGCTTCGGGCGCCGCGATGGTGGGCGGCGGCGCGTTGCCGCGGCCGGGCGAGATTTCCCTTGCGCACCGCGGCGTGCTGTTCCTCGACGAACTGCCGGAGTTCGACCGCGACGTGCTCGAGTCGCTGCGCGAGCCGCTCGAATCGGGAAAAGTGTCGATCTCGCGCGCCGCCTGCCAGTCGCAGTTCCCGGCGCGCTTCCAGCTCGTCGCGGCGATGAACCCCTGCCCCTGCGGACACTGCGGTTCGCCCGCCGGGCGCTGCCGCTGCACGCCGGAGCGCATCGCGCGCTACCGCGGCCGCGTCTCGGGGCCGCTCGCCGACCGCGTCGACATCAAGCTCGAAGTTCCCGCGCCGCGCGATGCCGAACTCATGACGCCGGGCGCCACCGAATCGAGCGCGGCGATCCGCACGCGGGTGCTCGGTGCGCACCGGCGCCAGCTCGAGCGCCAGGGTGCACCGAACGCGATGCTCGGCACGCGCGACATCGACCGGCTGTGCGCGACCGACAAGGAGGGCGACAGATTGTTGCGCCACGCCCTTGCGCGGCTGCTTCTCTCGGCGCGAGCCTACCACCGCGTGCTGCGTGTCGCGCGCACCATCGCCGATCTGGCGGGCGATGCCGCGATTGGCGCCGCGCACATTGCGGAAGCGATCCAGTACCGGCGGCTGGACGCGAGTTTCTAGCGGGAAAATGCGGTTATAGTCGCCGCCGATGGCGACTTACGCGATCGGCGATGTGCAGGGCTGTTATGACGAGCTGCAGGCGCTGCTCGAGCGCGTCGGCTTCAGTCGCGCGCATGATCGGTTGTGGCTCGTCGGCGACCTCGTCAACCGCGGACCCAAGTCGCTGGAGGTGCTGCGTTTCGTGAAGGAGCTTGGCGATCGGGCCGTGACGGTGCTCGGCAACCACGACCTGCATCTTGTCACCCAGCACGAGGGCTTCGAGAGGAAGCGCAAGGACGATACGTTCACGGATGTGCTCGAAGCGCCCGATGCGAAAGAACTTGTCGACTGGGTGCGCACGCGGCCGATGATGCACGTCGAAGGAAGCTGGGCCATGGTTCACGCGGGACTGTTGCCGAACTGGGGCATTGAGAAAGCGATGTTGTTGGGCAAGGAAGTGGAAGCGGCGCTGGCCGCACCGGACTACCGCGACTTCCTCAAGAACATGTACGGCAGCAAGCCGGTGCGCTGGGAGGATTCGCTTGCAGGCTGGGACCGGCTGCGCGTGATTGTCAACGCGATGACCCGTATGCGCTTCTGCAAGGAGGACGGGACGATGGAGTTCCAGACGACCGGCAAGACGCCGCCTGCCGGGTTCCAGACCTGGCACGAGACGCGCAAGGAAAACGAAGCGCAGATCGTGTTCGGGCACTGGTCGCAGGCCGGGCTGCAGCTGAACGCGCGCATCGCCGGGCTCGACACCGGCTGCGTCTGGGGCGGGCCGCTCACGGCGCTGCGGCTTGAAGACCGGTGGCTGGTGCAGGTACCTTCGCCGGGCTATCAACTTGAGGGAGAAAAGGGATGAACGATTGCGTGTTCTGCAAGATTGTCGCGGGGCAGATTCCCTCGACGCGCGTGTTCGAGGATGAGCACACGCTTGCCTTCATGGACCTCGGTCATGTGAATCCGGGCCATGTACTGGTGGCGGTGAAGAAGCATGCGGCGAACCTCTTCGAGCTGGACGAGGCCCAGGCTGCAGCGGTGGCGCGCGCCGGGGTGCGGATCGCTCGCGCGATCAAGGCCGCCTTCGATCCGGAAGGATTGTCGGTCTACCAGGCCAATGGCAAGGCGGCGGGACAGACGGTATTCCACTACCACGTGCACCTGCTGCCGCGCCACCAGGGCGACGGCATGGAGCTCGTCTGGCCGGTGAAGAATCCGCCGCGGGAAAAGCTCGAAGGCTACGCGGAAAAAATTCGCAAGCAACTGGCCTAGAACGGCGCCGAGCCGAAGGCCTTCTTGTAGCGCGCCGAGACTTCATCGCGCGAGGGGCAGTGGTTCTGCGCGCCGCGGTGCGCGATCTTGATCGCGCCCATCACCGAGGCGAGGCGCCCGGTGCTCGGCCAGTCCCAACCGTGGCCGATGCCGTAAAGCAGTCCGGCGCGGTAGGCATCGCCGCAGCCGGTGGGATCGAGCACGTTGTCGGGCGCCACGCAGGGGATTTCGTGCCGCTTGCCGCCGGCGAATATCACCGAGCCCTGCGCGCCCATCGTCAGCACCAGCGCCTTCAGATCGCGCGCCAGCACTTCGAGCTTGCGGCCGGTCTTCTCCTCCAGCAGCTTGCCTTCATAGTCGTTGACCGCGAGGTAGGAGGCGAGTTTGACCATTTCCATCAATTCATCGCCCGAGAACATCGGCAGGCCCTGCCCCGGGTCGAACACGAGCGGAATGCCATGTTCCGCGCACTGGCGTGAATGCTGCAGCATGCCTTCCTTGCCGTCCGGCCCGACGATCGCGAGCGTCGCGCCAAGCTCCGGGCCGATACGGTTTTCGTGCGAGTGGTTCATCGCTCCGGGATGAAAGGCGATGATCTGGTTGTTGTCCAGGTCCGTGGTGATGAAGGCCTGTGCCGTGAACTGCCCTGGGATCTGTTTCAGGGCGCCGCTGCCGATGCCCAGGCGCTTGAGCCGTTCGAGGTAAGGTGCGATGTCCTCGCCCACGGTGGCCATGAGGAGCGGAGCGTCGTCCAGCAGCTTCAGGTTGTAGGCAATGTTGCCGGCGGTGCCGCCATACTCGCGCCGCATCTCCGGGGTGAGAAAGCAGACGTTGAGGATATGCAACTGATCCGCGAGCAGGTGATTGCGAAAGCGATCCGGGAACACCATGATCGTGTCGTAGGCCATCGAGCCGGTGACCAGTGTTTTCAAATCCGGCGCTCCCGTTACGGAAAGAAAAGGTACATGCGGTAGCCGATCGCGCGCAGGCCGCCGGTGTCGAAGTAGATGCGCAACGGCGAGTCGGTGCCCGCGCCGATGCCGCGCGCGAGCTGTTCGACGCTGTGGCCGGCGAGGTAGTCCGCCGGCATGAGCACGCGCCGCGCCACCGCCTCGTCGCGCTCGCCGGTGAGCGTGAGTTCGAGCGCGGGGTACTCCTGCGCGAATTGCGCCTGGTTGCGCAGCACCGCGTTTAGCACGATCACGTTCTCGCGCCGGCCGTCGGCCTGCAGGTCGGAGGATTCGATCGCCATCAGCTTGGGCCGGCGCGGCAGCTTGAGGTCGCACTTAAGCGTCGCGCAGGCCGTGGCAAGGTACGGGCGGGTTTCGGGTATCAGTACCGCGATCTCGGTGCGAAGGTAATGCACTGCCTGCGCCACGAGCACGAGGAACGCAAGTGCGCTGGCGAGCGCCCAGACGACGCGGCGCCGCGGCGGCGGCGCCTCGTCGAGGAATTCGGCGCCCGTCGTATCTTCGTTCGCCGCTTCGCCAGCGGCCAGCGGGCCCTTGCGCGCAGCCTCGAAGAGTGCCAGTTGCGGCGAGGGTTCGGTCTCGGTCTGGGGTTCCTGCTGTCCTTCGGCAACCAGCGCGGCGACGCCGTCGAACACGTGGGAGCATTTGCCGCAGCGCACCTTGCCGCCGCGCGCGGACAGTTGAACGGGCTGGACGCGAAAAGCCGTGCCGCACTCCGGACAGCGCGTGGTCAGGCTCATTTGCGTTTTCCTTCCACCAGCGCCCAGCCTTCCTCGATCGCGAACACCCCGGCGTCGAAATCGCTCGCGTAAGCCGCCGCGACTTCGGCCGCTTGCGACTCAAGGATGCCCGCAAGCGTAATGCGCCCGCCGGTGCGCGTGCGCGCGGCGAGCAAGGGCTCGAGGGCGATGAGCGGGTCGGCGAGGATGTTGGCGAGTACCAGGTCGAAAGCTCCGGAAGGCAGCGACTCCGGCGCCACCGCGCTCAGGACGACGCCATTGCCGGCGGCGTTGGCGAGCGTGGTTGCGAGCGCCTGCGGGTCGATATCGGTGGCGGCGATTTCGCCCGCACCGAGCTTGCCGGCGACGATGGCCAATATACCCGAGCCGCACCCATAGTCCAGCACGCGCTCGCCCGCGCGAAGTTGCTGTTCAAGATACCGCAGGACCAGCCGCGTGCTGACGTGGCTGCCGGTGCCGAAAGCCAGGCCCGGATCGAGCCGCACCACGATCGCCTCCGGGTCCGGCGGCGTATGCCAGCTCGGCACGATCCACAGGCGGCCGGAGATGCGGATCGGACCGAACTGGGATTGCGAGCGCCGCACCCAGTCCTCGTTTTCGACGGGACGCAGAGCGAAGGTTGGTGGCGGCATGCCGGCGGCTTCCGCGGCAGTGCGCACGAGGCGCGCGGGATCGGTGTCGCTCTCGACGAGTGCCTCGAGGCGCGCAAGCAACTCGCCGAATTCGACGTCGACGGAATTCGCGCCGGCCTCGAGCAAGGCCTCCGACAGGGCTTCTGCCCGGGCTGCTTCGAGCACGAGTGAGATCGAAACCCAGGCCACCGGCTTAGGTCTTTTTCTTCGTCTCCTCGGCGAGCTTCTGCTCGAGGTAGTGGATCGAGGTGCCGCCGCGCATGAAGCGCAGGTCGTTTAGCAACTCGAGGTGCAGGGGAATGTTGGTCTGGATGCCCTCGACCGCCATTTCGGAGAGCGCGATGCGCATGCGCCCGATCGCCTGTTCGCGCGTCGCGCCGTAGGCGATGACCTTGCCCACCATCGAGTCGTAGTTCGGCGGCACGCTGTAGCCCGCGTAGACGTGCGTATCGACGCGGATGCCGGGCCCGCCAGGCGGGTGGTAGGAGGTGATGCGGCCTGGCGAAGGCGTGAAGCGGTAGGGATCCTCCGCATTGATGCGGCATTCGATGGCATGGCCGCGCAGCTCGATGTCCTTCTGCCGGAACGGCAGCTTTTCCCCGTTCGCGATGCGGATCTGCAGCTGCACCAGGTCGAGGCCCGTGATCATCTCGGTCACCGGATGCTCGACCTGCAGGCGCGTGTTCATCTCGATGAAATAGAACTCGCCGTTTTCGTACAGGAACTCGAAGGTGCCGGCGCCGCGGTAGCCGATCTTGCGGCAGGCATCGGCGCAGCGCTCGCCGATGCGGTCGCGCTGCTTCACGGTGAGTTCGGGCGCCGGGGCCTCCTCGATGATTTTCTGGTGCCGGCGCTGCATCGAGCAGTCGCGCTCGCCGAGGAACACCGCGTTCTTGTGCTCGTCCGCCAACACCTGGATTTCGATGTGGCGCGGGTTCTCGAGGAATTTCTCCATGTACACGGTGCCGTTGCCGAAGGCGGCGAGCGCCTCCTGGCGTGTCAGGTTGACCGCGTTTAGCAGCGCCGCCTCGGTATGCACCACGCGCATGCCGCGCCCGCCGCCGCCGCCTGCGGCCTTGATGATCACGGGGTAGCCGATTTTGCGCGCGATTTTCACGATCTCGGCGCCCTGCTCCGGCAGCGCGCCCTCGGAACCGGGCACCACCGGCACGCCGGCCTTGAGCATCGCCTGCTTGGCGTTGACTTTGTCGCCCATGAGGCGGATGTTTTCCGGGTGCGGCCCGATGAAGACGAAGCCGCTCGCCTCGACCTTTTCGGCGAAATCGGCGTTCTCCGACAGGAAGCCGTAGCCCGGGTGGATCGCCTCGGCGTCGGTGACCTCGGCGGCGCTGATGATCGCCGGGATGTTCAGGTAGCTCGCTGCCGCCGGCGCCGGACCGATGCACACCGACTCGTCGGCGAGCTTGACGTACTTCGCCTCGGTATCGGCCTCGGAGTGCACCACCACCGTGTGGATGCCCAGCTCGCGGCAGGCGCGCTGGATGCGCAGGGCGATCTCGCCGCGATTGGCGATCAGGATTTTCTCGAACATCCTTCAGCCAATGATGAAAAGCGCCTGACCGTATTCCACCGGCTGGCCGTTGTCGACCAGGATCGCCTTCACCACGCCGGCGGCGTCGGACTCGATCTCGTTCATCAGTTTCATCGCTTCAATCACGCAGACCGTTTCGCCGACCTTCACCGTGGCGCCGACGTCGACGAAGGGTTTGCCGTCGGGCGACGGCGCGCGATAGAAGGTGCCCACCATCGGCGATTTGATGACGTGACCATCCAGCGCCGGTTCGGTGGCAGCGGGCGCTGGCGCCGCACCCGGTGCCGCCGCGCTCGCCGCTGGCGCAGCGGCCCCGGCCGGGGCGGCTGCGGGCAAGGTGGCGGCTGCGAGCGGGGTAATGCTGACGGCGCCGCCGCGCGCGATGCGCACGCGTTCCTCGCCTTCGGTGATTTCGAGCTCGCCGATGCCCGATTCCTGAACCAGGTCGATGAGCTTCTTCAGCTTGCGCAGGTCCATGGTTTTTCCTCCACGGGCGCGGCCCGCCGTCCGCATGAGCGAGGTTGGGTCAGCGACGCGGCTTCAGCCGCGCGATGGCGTAGTCAAGTGCCAGGTCGTAGCCCCGGCTGCCCAGGCCGAGGACGCTGCCGACGGCGACGGCGGTGAAGTGCGATTTCGCCCGCCAGGGCTCGCGCGCGTGGATATTCGACAAGTGCACCTCGATAAAAGGGATCTGCACCGCGGTCAGGGCGTCGCGCAAGGCGATGCTCGAATAGGTGAAGGCCGCCGGATTGAGCACGATGAACCCCACCCCCTGGTTGCGCGCCTCCTGAACGCGGTCGACGATGACACCCTCGTGGTTGGTCTGAAAGTATTCCAGCCCCACCCCGGCCGCCTTGGCTGTGGCGAGCAGGCGGCGGTTGATCACCTCGAGCGTTTCGCGGCCGTAGATCGCCGGCTCGCGCGTCCCGAGCAGGTTCAGGTTCGGCCCGTGCAATACCAACACGGATCTGGACTTGGGCTTTTTGGTCATGTTCGGCGCAGAAGGCAGCATTTTAGACGAAATTACCCTCCTCCTTCGCCTGCCTCAGGCCGCGTTACGGGCCAATGGGGCCAGGATGGCCTCCAGGTCGTCCTGTCTCAATGCGCCTAACTTACGGTGGGCGATCCCGCCCTGCCGGTCTGCCACTACCGTGTAGGGCAGGCCGCCGACGCTATTGCCAAGCCTTCGCATCAGGTCCAACCCATCCCCTTCGGCGAGAAGGATCGGATAGGAGATCTTGAAAGATGCTGCAAATTGGCGCACTTTAGCGGGGTTATCGATGGCGATACCGACAATTTCCAGCCCAGAGGCTGCGTACTTCGCCCTCACCGCCATCAACATCGGGATCTCCTCCCGGCAGGGAGCACACCAGGTTGCCCAGAAATTGCACACCAGGACCCTGCCCCGCCACTCGCTGAGCGAGCGCGTCTGACCGGCCAGATCGGGGAAACCCGCTGAGCGCAGCGCGATGCCCGCGGTCCCCGCTGCCTCGCCCCCACGTTCGCTGCCCGTCGATCGCAGCACGAGTGGCCCCGCCAGGAACCCGGCCGCGGTAGCCGCCAGGCCGGCGGCGCCAAGAATCAGGGCCTCACGCCGGCCGGGCTTCATGCGCCGGCCTGCCCGGGTTGAGTTCCACCAACGCGCACACCTCCGCGATCCCGGCGCGTGTCGTCACCCGCCCGGCGCGCGTGGTCTTCAGCGCCGAGCGCTCGTCGCGCGGATCGAACACCGACAGGCAGAGCGCCACGCCCTGCCAGTCAAGCGTGATCACCGCGACAGCGCGCGCGCGGTCGCCGGTATAGCGCCGCTCGTCGCTCGCTGCGTAAGCGACCTTGCGGTCGATGAGAAACAGTTCGACCTCCTTGGTGCTTTCCGGAAACAGCTGCAGCTCGATTTCGGCATACGGCCCCGCAGTACCCGCGAGGACAGGCCCGGTCAGGTAGGGATTGAAGCGCTCCAGCAGGCGCATCGCCTCGAGCGCGAGCGCGCGCAACTCGGCGACGCGTTCCGGATGCTCCTCTGCCTGGTAAAGCGCGAGATAGGCACGCAGCTCGGCCTCGATTTCGTCGTTGCCCGGCAGCCCTTCGGTCGGGGCGGCGCCCAGCGCGCGCGCGGCTTTCCTTTTGGCGAGCGCGAAGTCGTTAATGCCGTCTTCGGCCATGAGGCGGGCCGCTGCGGCCGCGATACTTGCCCGCATGCCGTTTTGCCGCCCGTTGTTGCGGCTCATGCTGGCGATCATAGCGCAGGGCTCGCGTACAATCGCCGCCTTCCCCCGGCAGGCAGTCTTCGCAGTGCATCTCCACATCCTCGGCATCTGCGGCACCTTCATGGGCGGTGTCGCCGCGATCGCGACGCAGGCGGGGCATCGCGTCACCGGTTGCGATGCCAGCGTCTATCCGCCGATGAGCGACCAGCTCGGTGCGCTCGGAATCGCGCTGATAGAAGGCTACGGCGCCGACCAGGTGCGGCTGGCACCCGACCTGTGGGTGATCGGTAACGTGGTAAGCCGCGGCAACCCGCTGATGGAGGCGATCCTGGACCGGGGCGATCGCTACATTTCGGGGCCCCAGTGGCTGGCGGAAAACACATTGTTCGATAAGTGGGTACTGGCTGTCGCCGGAACCCATGGTAAAACGACCACTTCCTCCATGCTCGCCTGGATCCTGGCCGATATCGGACGGGCGCCGGGTTTCCTTATCGGCGGGCTTGCCCCGGACCTGGGGCTCACTGCCCAGTCAGGAAGTTCCAAGTACTTCGTCATCGAGGCCGACGAGTACGACACTGCCTTCTTCGACAAGCGCTCCAAACTGGTGCACTACCGGCCGAAGACGGCCATTCTGAACAATTTAGAGTTCGATCATGCAGACATCTTCGGCGATCTTGCAGAGATTGAGCGCCAATTCCACTATTTCATGCGCATGATCCCGAGTTCGGGCCGAATCATCCTAAACGGACGTGACGCGGCCTTGAAACGGGTACTTGGTCAGGGCTGCTGGACACCGCTGGAGAAATTCGGGGTCGCAGGAGGATGGGAAGCGGGCGAGCCGGGTACAGACGACGCCGTCGAGATTGCGTGGCAGGGCAGGGCGGTGGGGGTCCTCCAGTGGGCGCTGGCCGGAGAGTACAACCGCATGAACGCACTCGCCGCCATCGCCGCCGCACGCCACGCCGGGGTAGAGCCGGCAGCTGCGATTGCCGCGCTCGCCCGATTCCGCGGCGTGCGGCGCCGGCTCGAACTGAAGGGCAGGGTGCGCGGCGTGGCGGTCTACGACGATTTTGCGCATCACCCGACGGCGATCCGGGAAACCATCGCCGCACTGCGTGAGCGCAACCGGGATGCGCGCATCCTCGCCGTATTCGAGCCGCGTTCCAACACCCTCAAGCGCGGCGTCATGAAAGAAGCGCTCCCGGCGAGCTTCGCGGGCGCCGCGCGGGTCTATGTTTTCAGCGCCGGCCTCGCGTGGGACGCCGGCGCGCTGTTTGCGCCGCTCGGCGAGCGCGCGCATTGCGAGGCCAGCCTCGAGGTGCTCGTCGCGGCGATCGCTGCCGAGGCGCGCGACGGCGACCAGATCCTGGTGATGTCGAACGGCAGCTTTGGCGGCATCCACCAGAAGCTGCTCGCGGCGCTGGCGCGGCATTGAGACAGTGATGCTGGTCTATCTGCACGGCTTCAACAGTTCGCCCGCCTCGCACAAGGCACAGCTCGTGAAGGCGCACATGGAGGGCAGGGGCCTGGGTTCGCTCTACGCCTGCCCGGCGCTGCCCGATGCGCCGCACGAGGCGATCGCTGCGATTGAAGCCGTCATCAAGGAAAATTCGGCGCGCCGCGTGACATTTCTGGGCAGCTCGCTCGGGGGTTTCTACGCCACGCACCTGGCCGAAAAGCTGGGTTGCCGCGCTGTGCTCATCAATCCGGCGATCGCGCCGCATGTGGGGCTCGAGGCCTATCTCGGCACGCAGAAGAACCTGCACACCGGGCGGCCCTACGAACTGACGCGCGCGCACCTCGAAGGCTGGCGCGCACTGCAGGTCGAGCACATCGATCCGGAGAGATACCTCCTGCTGCTGGAGACCGGCGACGAAGTCCTCGACTGGCGCGAAGCGGCGCGCAAGTACGCCGGTGCGCGCATGGTGATTCGCGACGGGGGCGATCACTCGCTGCAGGGTTTTCCCGAGCACATCGCGCGCATCCTCGTCTTTGCCGGAATAGGGCAGTGAGCATGAACGTCCTGTACGAGGACGCGGGCGAGTACAAGACCGCAGCGGTGCTGTCGCAAAGTCCCGCCTCGTATCAGGTCGAGACACCGCACGGGCGCCGCATCAAGATCAAGGCCGCGAGCGTGGTGCTCAGCTTCGAGCGGCCCAGCGCCGGGGAATTGCTTGCCGAGGCGCACACGTTCGCCGAGGGCCTGGATACCGACTTCCTCTGGCAATGCCGCAAGGGGGCCGAATTCGGCTTCGCGGACCTCGCGCGCGACTATGTCGGCCGCGAACCGACGCCGGCGGAAAGCGCCGGGGTGCTGCTCAAGCTGCAGTCGGCGCCGATGTATTTCTACCGCCGCGGCAAGGGACGCTTCCAGGCCGCGCCGGCCGGCACGCTCAAGCTTGCGCTGGCCGGGGTGGAGAAAAAGAAGCGCCTGCAGGAGAGAGTCGCGCAGTGGGCGGCGCAGCTCGCGCGCTTCGAGTGCCCGCCCGAGATCGCCTCCTTGCGCGACGAACTGCTGTACGCCCCGGACCGCGCCAAAGCCGAATGCAAGGCGCTGGAGCAGGCCTGCGCGCAAAGCGGCTTCACCGCGGCGCGCCTCTTTGAGCGTTGCGGGCTGCTCGGCGATAGCCACGCCTACCACCTTGGGCGCTTCGTGCACGAGTTCTATCCGAAAGGCACGGATTTCCCGGCGCACGTGGCGCCGGCGCCCCCGGCAGACCTGCCGCTCGCCGGGTGCGTGGCCTTCAGCCTGGACGACACCGGCACCACGGAGATCGACGACGCCTTCTCCGTGACGCGCGTGACGGAGGACGAACTGCGCGTAGGCATCCATATCGCCGCGCCGGCGCTTGCATTTGCGCCCGGCTCGTCGCTCGACAACATCGCGCGCGCGCGGCTCTCGACGGCCTACATGCCGGGGCGCAAATTCACCATGCTCCCCGGGGACGCTATCGAGTGCCTGTCGCTCGACGAGGGCCACGAGCGGCCGGTCATCTCGCTCTACCTGAATGTCGGCGCGAAGGATTTCGCGCTGCGCGGCAGGCATACCAGATTCGAGCGCATCAAGCTGGCCGCCAACCTGCGCCACGACGCGCACGAGGCGCTAAACGCCGCTTTCGACGCGGGCGGCGCCAGTCCCGCGCGGCTCGGTCTTGCGTTCGAGGCCGAGCTACACACGCTCTGGCTGCTCGCGCTGGCGCTCGAGAAGCAACGCGGCAAGCCGAGCGTCAACGCCGGCAACCTGGATTACGTTTTCCGCGTAGAGGACGGGCGCGTGTCGATCCGCGCGCGCAAGCGCGGCGCGCCGCTCGACAAGCTGGTGTCTGAACTCATGATCCTCGCCAACACGGGCTGGGGCGAGCAGCTTGCGGAGAAGGATCTCGCCGGCATCTACCGCGTGCAGTCTTCGGGCAAGGTCCGGCTGAGCGTGCGCGCCGAGACGCATGAAGGCCTGGGTGTCGCGACCTATGCCTGGATGACCTCGCCGCTGCGCCGCTATGTCGATCTCATCAATCAATGGCAGCTGGTGGCCAGCCTGCACGGCCGCCAACCGGCTTTCGCGCGCAATTCCGAAGCCCTGCTCGCTGCGCTGCGTGACTTCGAGGCCACGACCGCGGGCTACGACGAGCACCAGCGTGCAATGGAGCATTACTGGTGCCTGCGCTGGCTGGCGCAGGAGCGCGTCGAACTCGCAGAAGGCGTGGTGTTGCGCGAGAACCTGGTGCGTCTGGACAGCCTGCCTCTGGCGCTTCGCGTACCGTCGCTGCCGGAACTGGAACCCGGCACGCGGGTGCGTCTGGCGCTCGCGGCGCCCGACCTGATCGAGCGCACCCTGGCCTGTACCTTGCGCGAAACGCTCGGCCAGGGCGCGTCCGAGTAATCTCGCACAAGCGGAATCGGCGCTAAGAGCTTAAAATGGCTGGAGAACTTCGCCTTCAGAGGTAAATTTGCACGGCGCCACTGCCAACCTTTTGCTGGATCCGCGCGAATACTGGATCGGCCTTGACCGCCAGGCCCGCGTTCTGGCGATCTCGATCGCGGGCTCCATTTTCCTGCATGCCGTCCTGCTGACGATCCAGTTCCGTTTTCCGGACGCCTTGCGCTGGAAATCCGCCAGCCAGCCGCTCGAAGTGATCCTGGTGAACTCCAAGACGCACGACAAGCCCTCGCGTGCCAAGGCGCTCGCGCAGGCCAACCTGGATGGCGGCGGCAATACCGGCGAAAAACTGCGTGCGGCGACCGCCGCGCCGGTTACCAACCCGAAAAACCCCGGGCGCGATCTGGCCGAGACGCAGCGCCGCCAGCGCGAACTCGAAGCGCAGCAGCAGCGGCTAGTCGCGCTGGCTCGCGAGCAGGGCACAAAAGCGCCCACCGAAGCGCAGCGCCAGACATCGGAGGAAGCTACGCCGCAGGTCTCAGGCCGCGACTTGGCGGAGCGCTCGCTCGCGATACTCAACCTGCAGGCGCAGATCGCGCGCCAGACCCAGGCCTACCAGGAGCGGCCGCGCAAGCGCTTCATCGGCGCCAACGCGAGGGAATACCGCTTTGCGCATTATGAGGAAGAGTGGCGCGCCAGGATCGAGCACTTTGGCACGCTCAACTATCCGGCCGAAGCGCGCGGCAAGCTCTACGGCGCGCTGCGGCTCACCGTCACCATCCGCCCCGACGGGAGCGTCGAATCGGTCGAGCTAAACGAGTCCTCCGGGCAGAAGGTGCTCGATGCTGCTGCGCATCGAATCGTCCAGATGGCGGCGCCGTTCGCGGCTTTCTCCGCTGACATCCGCAAGGACACCGACCTGCTGGTGATCACCCGCACCTGGTCCTTTACGCTAGGCGACAAGGTCTGGACGAAGTAGGGCATGGCCGATCGCTACGCGGTGATCGGGAACCCCATCGCCCATTCCAAGTCGCCGTGGATTCACGCCCAGTTCGCGCGCCAGACCCGGCAGGACATCGAATACGCGCGGCTTGAAGCGCCGCTCGACGGTTTTGCGCGCAGCGTGGAGGCGTTTCGTGGCGCGGGCGGGCGCGGCGCCAACGTCACCGTGCCGTTCAAAGAGCAGGCATTTGACCTTTGTGGGGACGCGCTCAGCCCAAGAGCGCGTGCGGCCGGCGTGGCGAACACTCTCATGTTCGAAGCTGGCGGATTGCGCGGCGACAACACCGACGGCATCGGCCTGCTGCGCGACATTGCCGTCAATCTCGGACGTGCGGTCGCAGGGATGCGCGTGCTGCTGATGGGCTCGGGCGGCGCGGCGCAGGGCGTGGTGGGTCCGCTGCTCGCGGCGCGGCCGCTACGCCTTGTGATTGCGAACCGTACTGCGGCCAAAGCGCGCGCGATGGCGAAACGCTTTGGCGCTACCGCGGGCGGCGGCTACGGCGATCTGGGCAATGCACAGTTCGATTTGCTCATCAATGCCACCTCGAGCGGCCTCACCGACGAAGCGCCGCCGCTGCCGCCGGGCGCGTTCGCGCCGGGCGCGCTCGGCTACGACATGGTGTACGGGCGCGATACTCCCTTTCTCGCCATGGCGCGCGCCGCGGGCGCCGAAGCGCGCGACGGTGCGGGCATGCTGGTCGAGCAGGCGGCGGAATCGTTCCTGCTCTGGCGCGGCGTGCGCCCCGAGACCGCGCCCGTGCTTGCCGCGTTGCGCCTCGGCTGATGCCTGCCGCGGGAGGACGCGTGTTTCGCGCCGCTCGCAGGGTCTGGAAGGTCTTCTGTTACAGCCTGGGTGCGCTGGTCATTGCCGTGGCCGCGGTGCAATGCTGGTTCTACGCGCAGGTGCTTTGGTGGCGGTTCAACGAACCTGCCAGCACGGCGTTCATGGACGCGCGCGTGGAGAAGCTGCAGGCCAAGGACCCCAAGGCAAGGCTGGCGCACCGCTGGGTGGACTACGAACGCATCTCGCCGCAGTTGAAGCGCGCCGTGGTTGCCGCGGAGGATGCGAAGTTCGTCGGCCACGAGGGCTTCGACTGGGAGGCGATCTCCAAGGCGATCGAGAAGAACGAGAAGAAGGGCCGGGTGGTGTCGGGGGCCTCGACCATCAGCCAGCAACTGGCGAAGAACCTGTTCCTGTCGGGCGAGCGCTCCTGGCTGCGCAAGGGCCAGGAGGCGGTGATCACCTGGATGCTGGAATCGGCGCTGAGCAAGCGGCGCATCCTCGAGCTCTACCTCAATTTTGCGGAATGGGGGGAAGGGGTGTTCGGCGCCGAGGCAGCCGCGCGTTACCACTTCGGCACCGGCGCGGCGGGACTGAATGCTTCGCAGTCGGCGTTCCTCGCTTCGATCCTGCCCAGCCCCCGGCGCTACGGGCCCGGCGCCGTCACGCCCTACATCGCCGGCCGGATCGATACGATTCTCGGGCGCATGCCGGCTGCGCAGATACCCTAGCCGGCTCCAGCATGAGCGAATTTCCGACGCGGCTCGAAGTCGAGGATCTGCACCAGAACCTGGCGGCGGTGCAGGAGACGCTTGCGCGCGAGAGCGAATCGGCCGAACTGCGCGCGACGCTGGACAAGCTGCACCCGGCCGATGTCGCCTACATCCTGGAAGCCCTCCCGCTCGAAGAGCGGCAAGTCGTCTGGGACCTCGTCAAGGCCGAGCGCGAGGGCGAAATCCTGCTCGAACTCTCCGAAGCGGTGCGCGAGTCCCTCATCGCGACCATGGAGCCGAGGGAACTGGTCGCGGCGGCCGAAACGCTCGAAGCGGACGAAATCGCCGATCTCGCCCCGGACCTGCCCAAGGCCGTGGTGCAGGACGTCATCCGCGCACTGCCGCAGGAAGAGCGCGTGCTGCTGCGTGCGGCGCTCTCCTACGACGAGGGCACGGTCGGCGCGCTGATGGATTTCGACCAGATCACGGTGCGCGAGGATGCGACACTCGAGGCCGCGACGCGCACCCTGCGCAGCCTGGATGAACTGCCGGCGCATACCGACCAGTTGTTCGTGGTGGACCGCGTCGAGCGCCTCACCGGTACGCTGCCGCTTGCGCGCCTGATCGTCTCCGACCTTACCCGGCTGGTCGGCGAAGTCACGGTGCCCGAGAGCGTGAAGCTGCGCCCGGAGGACCGCGCCGAGGACGCGGCGCAGGCCTTCGAGCGTTACGACCTCGCCTCGGCGCCGGTCGTCGATCTGATCACCGGGCGCCTGGTGGGCCGCGTCACGGTAAACGCAGTGATGGACCACATCCGCGAGAAAAGCGCGGAAACGCAGCTCGCCGAAGCCGGCCTGTCGAAGGAAGAGGACGTCTTCGCCCCGGTCTGGAACAGCTTCAAGAACCGCTGGGCCTGGCTGGCGGCGAACCTCGTCACCGCATTCATCGCCTCGCGCGTGATCGGGGCTTTCGAGGGCTCGATCGGCAAGCTGGTGGCGCTCGCCGCGCTGATGCCGATCGTCGCCGGCATCGGCGGCAACTCGGGCAACCAGACCATCACCATGATCGTGCGCGCGCTCGCGCTGGGACAGATCCAGACGTCGTACTGGGCCAAGCTGATCGGCAAGGAACTCGGCGTCGCGACCCTGAACGGCGTGCTCTGGGGCGGCCTGCTCGGCTTCGCCACCTATCTGCTCTATGGCAGCGTCGCGCTGGGCGGCGTGATGGCGCTCGCGATGCTGCTCAACCTGCTGCTCGCCGCCGGCATGGGTGTCGCGATACCCTACCTGCGCGCCCGCTTCGGCCGCGATCCCGCGGTCGGCTCTTCGGTGCTGATTACCGCCTGCACCGATTCGGGCGGGTTTTTCATATTTCTCGGCCTGGCGACGCTGTTCTTGCTATAAGGCGTGAGCCCGGCCCTCAGGAGATAGACAGATGAAGCCCGCGAGCATTGCAGCCCAGGCGCTTGGTTGGGTGGATGAAAAAACCCGCGCCATCGTGCCGCCGATCCACACCTCGACGACGTTCATACGCGACGCGGACAACCAGTACCGCTCCGGCCGCGTCTACGCGCGCGACCAGAACCCGACCTTCGACCAGGCCGAAGCGGTGCTGACGGCGCTTGAAGGCGGACATGCCTCGCTGCTGTTCGCCTCCGGCATGGCGGCGGCCACGGCTGTTTTTCAGGCGCTCTCGCCGGGCGACCACGTGGTGGCGCCGAAGGTGATGTACTGGTCGCTGCGCAACTGGCTTGCGAATTTCGCCACGCATTGGGGCCTGCGCGTGGATTTCATCGACATGACCAGCATTGACGAACTGCGGCGCGCGGTTCAGCCCGGCAAGACGAAGCTGGTCTGGATCGAAACGCCCGCCAACCCGCTCTGGTCGATAACGGACATCGCGGCCGCCGGCGAAATCGCGCACGCGGCGGGCGCGGTCGTGGCGGTCGATTCCACCGTCGCAACCCCGGTGCTGACGCGCCCGTTCGAGTTCGGCGCGGACCTCGTGATGCATGCGGCGACCAAGTACCTGAACGGCCACTCGGACGTAATCGCGGGGACGCTGACCACCCGCGAGGACACGGCAATGTGGCAGCGCATACGCGCCATCCGCGCGCAGATCGGCGGCGTGCTTGGCACCTTCGAGGCCTGGCTGCTCACGCGCGGGATGCGCACGCTGTTCCCGCGCGTGCGCGCCGCCTGCGCCAGCGCGCAGGCGATCGCGGAGCACTTCGCGCAGCACCCGCGGATCGAGGAGCTGATGTATCCGGGCCTGCCGTCATTCCGCGGCCACGCGGTCGCCGCGAAGCAGATGCAAGGCGGCTTCGGCGGCATGCTCTCCATCCGCGTCCGGGGACCGAGCGGCGGTGAAGCCGCCGCGATTGCGACGGCGGCCAAAGTCGAATTGTGGAAGCGCGCGACATCTCTCGGCGGCGTCGAAAGCCTTATCGAGCACCGCGCCAGCGTGGAAGGCGCAGGCACCCCCGCGCCGGCAAATCTGTTGCGCCTTTCCACCGGCATTGAGGACACTGGCGACCTGATCGCCGATCTCGAGCAGGCGCTCGGACGCTAAAGGCTCGTCTAGTCATTGAACGCCTCTCGACTTGCTTTCGGGCATGAATCCCGCGGCCGCGGCATGAAGCGATAAACTACGGCAAGAGATGGCGGTCAATGAAGAAGCTTATTTGCTGGATTGCTGGGAGCGAGTAGTCTGTCCGTACTGTCGCAAACGATTCCCCGAAATCGCGCGAGTTGGATCGGGTCAGAAGAAAAAGGGCGGCTTCTGCAGCTTAGATTGCTACACGAAATACTACGAGCTCGATATCCGTGAACGCCACAGACGATTTGTTGACCCAAGCAGCGCCGACCGCTGACGCGCGGGCGCCAGAAGGCGTCCGTGACGCAACGGAAGACGACTCGGACTCGGCGGCCCGCACCACCGGGATATTGCCTTCGCAGGAGTTGGAACGCCTGGTCAAGGCAACCAAGGAAATCCGCTTCCTCGAACCGATCCAGGACGACCAGTATCAGCCGGCCAGCCTCGACCTTCGGCTGGGTTCAGTTGCGTACCGGGTGCGCGCCAGTTTCCTGCCCGGGAAGGACGCCACGGTCAAAAACAAGCTCGAAGACCTCGCGATGCACGAGATGGACATCACCAACGGCGCGGTATTGGAGCGGGGTTGCGTCTACATCGTTCCGCTGCTTGAGGGCTTGGCGCTCAGAAAACGCATGTCCGCGATGGGCAATCCCAAGAGCTCCACCGGCCGGCTGGACATATTCACTCGGCTGATCACCGATGGCGGCACGGAATTTGATCGTGTCCGCGAGGGGTACAACGGCCCTCTATACGCGGAGGTATCGCCGCGGACTTTCAGCGTTCTGGTACGAAAAGGTTCCAGACTGAACCAGATTCGCATTCGCCGCGGCAATCCTCCCAGCAGCGATGTAGCGATGAGACGGTTGCAGGAAGAGCACCAAGTCGTAGCATCGATTAGTGGCGACGACATTCGCGACGGTGTTCCGGTTACGGTGGACGTGCAGGGCGACAAATCGGGAGGCCTTATTGGCTATAAGGCGAGGAGCCATGCGGGACTGATCGATATCGATAAGGTCCGGCACTACGATGTGTTGGATTATTGGGAGCCGGTGCGTGCGCCTCGTCGGGGCGGATTGGTACTGGACCCGGCTGATTTTTACATTCTGGCATCGAGGGAAGCAGTGAAAGTTCCACCGACGTACGCGGCTGAGATGATCGCCTACGACACGCTGGTCGGCGAGTTCCGGGTCCACTATGCCGGGTTTTTCGATCCCGGTTTCGGTCATCCCGACGCGGGAGGGGAAGGGTCGCGCGCCGTTCTCGAAGTACGGTCCTTCGGAATTCCGTTCGTGATTGAACACGGCCAGGTGGTCGGCAGGCTGGCTTACGAACCTCTCATCGCGCCGCCGGAACGGCTCTACGGCAGCAATGCCAACTCGTCCTATCAACGACAGGGGATTGCGCTGAGCAAGCACTTCAAGCCGCTGCCTGCCGCAGACGTACGTTGACTGTGGCGAACGCGGTCCGTACTGCGATTCGCGCAATGAGGCAAGATGGTCTGTCTTTCCTCTCGAAGCCCGATCACTGTGACGGCAAATGACGGATCTTGACACGCTGCCTGACAGGCTCAGAACCATCCGCCGCGAAATCCGCGCTGAATACCTTGAGTCGCATGTCAAACCATGGATTATCGGATTCTCCGGCGGCAAGGACTCCACGTTAGTCGCGCATCTCGTCGTCGAGACTCTACTTTCTGTGGCGCCAGATCAGCGTACGCGGCCCGTTTTCCTCGTCTGCAATGACACGCTCGTTGAGTCGCCCGTTTTCCACAGTTTCGTCGAGAAAATGCTTACGCAGATCGAGGAAAACATTGGTGCACTCAACGTGCCCGTGCAGGTCATCCGCACCCATCCGCTGCCCGAGGAGTCTTTTTGGGTGAATATGCTCGGACGCGGTTATCCGGCGCCAAACCGTACTTTCCGTTGGTGTACCGACCGTATGAAAATTCGCCCCACATCGCGTTTTATCCGCGAGCAGGTCAATCACAGTGGCGAGGCAGTCCTGCTCCTCGGTGTTCGCAGTGCGGAGTCGTCCATGCGTGCGGGCAGTGTGGCGCGACACGCAGAAAAATCCGTCGGTCGCCTCGCGCCACATTCCGACCACAAAGGCGTTTGGATTTTCTCGCCGATCAAGAACCTCTCAACGGAAGACGTATGGATGACGCTGCTCAATGCACGACCGCCTTGGGGTGGCACCTACCGGGACGTAGTTACGCTCTATAAGAACGCCCTCGGCGGTGAATGCCCCTTTGTAGTCAGCAACGACGATGCTCCCTCCTGCGGCACCAATTCCGCTCGGTTCGGCTGCTGGACTTGCACGGTGGTGGAGAAAGACAACTCGATTGAATCACTCATCGCCGCCGGGCACGACGACCTCCTCCCCCTGGCCGATTTCCGCAAGCGCCTCAAAACTGTCTCCGAAGATCCTGAGTACCGCAGCAAAGTTCGCCGCAATGGCCAGCCGGGTCTAGGACCGCTGACCTATGAAGCCCGCCGCCTGCTTCTCGACGAATTGGTGGCCCTGCGCGAAGAAACGGGCCTCCCGCTCATCTCTGATCTTGAAATCCGACTCATCCAGGAGCAGTGGGCAGTGGACAAAGTAGAGAATGCATATCGCGAGATTAAAATAATTGCGATAACTCAAGAAAAGCTACTTGGTTCGAAAATTTAAACGATGAAAACACCACCATGTTTTGAGGATCCGGAGACGCGCAAGATCATCCGCAAGATTTGCGATCAGCACTCAATCGACATGGAGCTATTGAAAGATCTGTGCGAATTGATGAACGAATACTCTGGCTCTGGTAGAAGGTTTGGTCTGCCAGATGAGATTAACGGCATCATCAATCGCTTTTCGCGCGGACGAGCGAAACGTAATGTACCTCGCCCGGCTTCGCGTCCACAATTGGCGCTCCTATGCCGATGCTGTATTCGAGTTCAACGAACCGACCCCCAGAAAATCTGTTGTTCTAGTCGGTGCAATGAACGGGCATGGTAAGACGAGTCTTTTGGTTTCGCTTTACCTCGGGTTATTTGGACGTTTTGGCCTTCGATATTGCGAAGGATTCAATTCAGCTGACCAAGCTGATATTTCATCTTATCGCCAGGCCATTCGGAAGTACCGCCGGAACGCCGCAAACTCCGAAGAACCGACCACGATCGATTTGACGCTAACGCCGACCATTTCGGATTCCAATGAGGAAGAGGTCCGTGTGGTGCGCAGATGGTTTTTCACAGGGAAGAATGAGCCGAAGCTTGGAGAGGGCTTTGAGGAGGTGGACGTATATGTGGGTGGACGGCTCCAGAAGCGTACCGACCTCGAAAAAGACCCGCTGGTATTGGCACACGAGAGAATAGAACGACATTTATTTCCTGCTCATGTGGCTCCGGCGTTCTTCTTCGATGGAGAGCAAGCGCAGAAGCTGATTGAGAACATGGGTGAATCCGGCATACAAAAGGCCGTTGAGGTCATGTTCGGAACGAAAGTCATCGGTGAACTTGCCGACACGATTAGTCAGTATCTGGTGCGCGCCCGGCAGAATGCAGGTGGGAAAAAGAAATCGAGCGATCGTCAGGTAGAACTTGATGAGAAGGTCAAGAGTCGCGATGAGTTGAACCAGCGTATTGGCAAGCTTCAAGCAGACCACGTCAAGCTCGAACGGGATAAGGACGAGAAGGACCGTGAGCGGAGCGGCCTTCAGGAAGACTTGGCGCGGTTAGGCGGTGGGGGAAACGCGGACGCTGCCAAGTTGCAGGCGGAATACGTTTCAGCGGAACGTGTTCAAGGAAATGCCGAAAAATCGCTCACGGGTGCCGTAAGATCTTTGGGAATAGCGCTGGCTATGAGTCGGCTTGCTCCATCCATTGTCAACCGGCTCAAGTCCGAAAATTTGCTGGAGTCGTGGGAAGGATTGAAGCGCGGAACCGTGGAGAACAAGGACAAGGTGGTGGCAGCCGCTTTGCCTGAACCGCCGGAGAACGATCCGTTGCTCGGCAATTTGTCGAATGAGGTCCGTCAGAAGGTGCGTGATCGTTTCCTCGATGCGCTAGCCCAACTTCCACAGTTCGAAGGTGTGAATCTCGATCGATCAAGGACTTGAGTTCCGAAGTTGGCACTACATTTGGACGGTCTGCGGTGCTCGAAGTCGCTCCGGGAGTTTGAGACCCAAG
>Ga0187893_10004085_pt1 | contig 28320 bp, 22 predicted proteins | sample MA1701074metaG_FD_139574 | JGI IMG/M metagenome (GOLD analysis project Ga0187893, IMG submission 139574) | White microbial mat communities from a basaltic lava cave in the Kipuka Kanohina Cave System on the Island of Hawaii, USA - MA170107-4 metaG ... | reverse complement strand
GATTCGATCATTTACGAGATGCACGTTCGCGGATTCACGCAGCACGCCTCTTCAAGCGTTGTTAATCCTGGCACCTTCTCTGCCGTGGTGGAGAAGATCCCCTATTTCAAGGAACTCGGAATCACTGCCGTGGAGCTGATGCCTATTACGGAGTTCGAGGAAAGCGACAATCCGCGGATTAACCCTCTGACGGGCGAAGCTTTGAAGAACTTCTGGGGATACCACCCCATTAGCTTTTTTGCACTGAAGGCGGCGTATGCGGCTGAGGGGAATAACCCACTGACGGAATTCAAACGCATGGTGAAGGCGCTCCACGAAGCCGGCATCGAAGTGATCCTCGACATGGTGTTCAATCACACCGCCGAAGGCGACGAGCGCGGCCCGACGCTTTGCTTTCGTGGGTTGGACAACAAGATTTATTACCTGCTCGATCCTGAAACCGGGAAGTATGCGAACTACTCAGGCTGCGGGAATACTCTGAACTGCAACCACCCGGTAATCCGCTGGCTCATTCTTCAAAGTTTGCGCTACTGGGTGACCGAGATGCACGTCGACGGATTTCGCTTCGACCTGGCATCCATCCTCGGCCGCGGAACCGACGGGTCCGTGTTGGCAAATCCGCCCCTTCTCGAAGCCATTGCTGCCGATCCGATCCTGGCCAATACGAAGCTCATTGCTGAAGCCTGGGACGCCGCCGGACTTTACCAGGTGGGTACCTTTCCGAATTGGGGCCGATGGGCAGAATGGAACGGCAAGTTTCGGGACGACGTGCGGCGCTTCGTGAAGGGCGACGCCAACATGGTCCCCCTTCTGGCTACCCGTGTGGCCGGCAGTGCGGATCTTTATCAGGACGACGGACGAGCACCGTTTCACAGCATCAATTTTGTGACGAGTCACGACGGCTTCACGCTGATGGACCTTGTTTCTTACAACGAAAAACACAATGAAGCCAATGGCGAGAACAACGGAGATGGCTCTAACGAGAATCACAGCTGGAACTGCGGCGAAGAGGGGCCGTCGTCGGACCCTGCAATCAACCGGCTCCGCAGACAACAGATGAAAAACCTTGCGGCAATCTTGCTGCTATCGCAGGGCGTCCCGATGATTCTGGCTGGCGACGAACTGGGCCGAACCCAACAGGGAAATAACAACCCTTACTGCCAGGACAACGAAATCAGTTGGCTAAACTGGCGATTGCTGCGCCAGCACCGTGACCTCTTTCGGTTCTTTAAGCTGCTCATCGCGTTTCGGAAGCGGCACACCATTCTCAGGCGCCGGACCTACCAGAATCTTGATGAAGTCCCGGATTTCCTCTGGCATGGGATCGTGCCTTTCAAGCCGGATTGGGGATGGCATTCCCGGTTTCTGGGCTTGCAACTGATGGGCGGCGAGACTGAAAGCGATTTGTTGATTTACGCAAATTCCTATGAAGGCAAGTTGACTGTGGAATTGGCTGTCCCCTCCCGTCACAAACACTGGCATCGTTTTGTCGACACTGCATTGACCCCGCCACATGACATTCGGGCTGACGACAAGTTTGTCCGACTGGCCAGGCAGTTATCCTATGATGTCGCGCCCCACAGCGTGGTCGTGCTGGTGAGTGGCTGAGGTCAAATCTCTATCCAGTGCAAACGTTGTGCACCACCTGAGAGCTTCTCTCGAAAAACTGTGCCTGCAACGGACTTAACGTGTGTTTAAAACACCGTTCACATTCTCTTAACCGTGCCATCCTATCCTTCACACCGGGAATTGCCCGGCCAACTTGACTCAATTGAGAACAGGCCTCACAATGTTTTCAACCACTTCCTACATGTGATCCAACTGGTTCTGATGGGCTTTGGCCATTTGCTCCCGAACTTGATCAAATAGTTTCTCACAAGGAGACATTCCATGAACGCGCAAGACCGACGATCCGTATGGAAACTCTGTGCTGATCGCTGCCCTCAGCTCCCGTTTTCCTGTCTTCTCTGGTTGAGTTTGGCGATCGGATACGGCTCCAGCACCTGGCTGTTAGCCCAATCGGAACTGGCGACGCTTACTGGCACCGTGGCGGACTCGTCGGGCGGTGTCGTCGCGAACGCCGATGTCACGGTTACAAACCAAGGCACCAACATTTCGTCTACTGGAAGAAGCAATGAAAATGGACGCTACGTGGTGCCCAGTCTAAAACCCGGTCTCTATACAATCGCTGTGTCGGCCCCTAGTTTTAAGAAGTATGTCAACACTGCCGTAACTCTTCAGGTCAATCAGACGGCTCGACTCGATATTGAGCTGACCATCGGTGAAGTCACCCAGGAGGTGACCGTCTCTGCCGAAGCGCCTCTGTTGGAAGTTGACACTTCGGGTCGGGGAGCAGTGATTGACGAGCGGAAGATTGTGGAGCTGCCTCTCAATGGTCGCGACTATAACCAGCTTGCGACGCTATCGCCCGGAGTCTTGACAGCCACCCCCCGGCTGCAGTCCATTGGTTTCAAAGGTGTCTTCAATGTGAACGGAAATCGGGCATTCCAGAATGCTTTTCAGTTGGACGGCGTGGACAATACGTCCTATTCGAACTCCTTTCGTGGGGGCAATACGCAGGTTGTCCAGCCGTCCATTGATGCGCTGCAGGAATTCAAGATTCAAACGAATGCCTATTCAGCCGAATTCGGCAGAAGCTCTGGAGCGCTGATCAATGCTGTCATCAAATCGGGAACGAACAACATTCATGGATCGGCGTATGAGTTCCATCGCAACGACAACCTGGACGCATCGAATTTCTTCTCTAACAAGAACAAGGTTGCGAAGCCCTTCCGTCTGCGAAATCAGTTTGGCGCGACCGTTGGCGGCCCGATTGTGAAAAACAAGACCTTCTTTTTCACAGACTACGAGGGACTGCGCGATCGCGCAGGCACGGTTCGGATTTCCTCCGTGTTGCAACCCAATTGGCGGCAAGGCAGGTTCACGATCCCAATCGCAAACCCCTACAATGCAGCCGACAGCGGGCAGGACTTCCGCCAGGCAGCCACGGCCGACTGCAACGACGGAAACGGGAACTGCTGGATTGTTCCTCAGAACCTGATGGATCCGGTTGGGAAGCGAATCATCGATGTGAGTCCCGATCCGAATACCGGCGCTCCTCGCCAGATCGATAACAATTTTGTTGCAGTCCCAGTGGATCGCACTCGCACCGATCAGTTCGATGTGCGCCTGGACCACAACCTGTCCACGAACTTCAACTTGTTTGGCCGCTATTCCTTCTCAGACACGAACCTCTTTCGCCCGGCGCCTCGGCCTGGGCTGGCTGAAGGTTCCTTTAATGATACCTTTGGATCGGCACTGTGGCGTTCGCAAGCCATTGCTGCAGGTGCAACGTGGGTTCTCTCTCCCGCCGTCGTTTCAGAAATGCGGTTTGGCTTTGCAAGGGGAAATTTCTACCAGACGCCGCCGAATTTCGGTTCCGGTTGCCCGGAACAACTCATCGGCCTGAAGGGGGCTCCCACCGATGAAGCAATCTGCGGCGGCATTCCCGTTATCGACTTTCCTGGTGGCAACCTCCAACGCATCGGAAGAACGACGTCCGTTCCGCAGTTTCAAACCCCCAGGTCTTACGATTTCCGGGATTCCTTCGCATGGAATCGTGGCAGTCATGGGCTGAAGTTTGGTGGAGAGCTGCTCCACGTCCAGACTGGAATTCGCGATGTCAGTGCTCTTTTGGGACAGCTGAATTTCAGCGGCCGGTTCACCGGCCAGAACGGGTCCTATCAAGGCGGCGTTGCGGACCTGCTGTTGGGTTTCCCAACGCGTTACCGCCAGGACTCAAACACGAGCTTCAATCAGTGGCAGAAAATGTACTTTGCGTTTGTGCAGGATGACTGGCAAGTGAACTCCAAACTCACCCTGAATGTGGGGCTGCGTTATGAGTTCGCACCGCCACCGCGCGAGAGGGACAACCAGTGGTCGAACTATGATTCCGTCACTCACAGCTACATTCTTGCGAAGGATGGAAGCATATTTGACCGCGCCTTGATTCACCCGGACTACAACAATTTTGCTCCTCGTTTCGGTTTTGCGTATGCCCCGATGCAGGGAACGGTGATCCGAGGTGCGTATGGAGTTTTTTACAATCACACGAATCGGCAAGGGCGGGAAGGCTTGCTTGGCTTCAACCTTCCGTTCATTGTCAATGGCGACAGCAACATTGGCGGAAGCAATAACCTCAAAGCCACGAACGCGATTTTCCGTCTCCAGGATGGCATTCCGGCGGGTTTTGTCGATGTGACCAAGGTGAACCCCGCGACGGTCTCCAGAAAGGCTCAGGACCCTGACCAACGGACAACCTATGTGCAACAGTGGAATTTCGGAATCCAACGGGAGTTGGTTACCAACCTGCTATTTGACGTGGCTTATGTCGGGAACAAAGGTACAAAACTGGCGGCATTCCGAAATCTGAACCAGCAGGCGGTCGTTTTCAATGCGGCAGGAGTCCCGACGGCTGGTGCGCGTCCCCTGGCAGGCTTCAACCTCAGTGGTGACATTCAGCTTCTGGAGAACCTGGGGATTTCGAACTACCATTCGCTCCAGGCCGGCTGGAAAAGCGCTTCTCTAACGGATTGTCCTCGCTGGTTTCATACACCTGGGGTAAGGCATTGACGAATTCTGTGGACCACCTATCCACGAGCGGTGCAGGCAACGGTGTCGATGTGGGCGTCTTTCGAGAACCTCAGAATGGATTCGACCGCAGGCCGGAGTATGGCCTGGCAGAGTTTGATGTGAAGCAGCGCTTTGTCGCTTCCTCTGTGTGGCAGCTTCCCTACGGTCGTTCTGGATCGAGTGGCAACTCGGTCGCACACTATGTCTTTGGGGGCTGGGAGTTCTCTCCCATTATCACCCTTCAGCAGGGGCTGGGGTTGACGATCAATCAAGCAGGCTTGCTGAGTATTGGGGGGGAACGTCGCAGCCGGCCCAACAGGATTGCCAATGGTAACCTTTCTTCCAGCGAGCAAACGGTAGACCGGTTCTTCAACACCGATGCGTTTGTGATTTTGCAGACAAATCCGGCTCTCGCGGGCTTCGTTCCAAATCAGGCCTTTGGTAACTCAGGTCCTGGGGTTATTCGAGGTCCCAATCTCATCAACGTGGACTTCAACCTCAGTAAGACATTCCAAATTACCGAACGGAATTCGCTCCAGTTTCGCGCTGAGTTCTTCAACGCTTTCAATCGCGCCAATTTTGGGGTTCCGGGCATCACTGCGGGTGCGGGTTTTGGACAAATTGTCAGTACTGCGACCGAGGCTCGCATTATCCAGTTTGGTTTGAAGTACAGATTCTAGATCGGCGCAACATCTAAGAGGCACCAAGACATATCTCCGACTACCTGGAGTCTTGGTGCCTTTTGTGTCTTGGTGGTATCTTGATTCCTGACCGTATCCCCTCTCCGAAGCGGGGCTGTGAAGAAATTGAAGATGGGCTGCTTCCGACAACAAGCGTGCGCAGGAGCGCCCGCTCCACCAGGTGGACCGTGCGCTCCGCGCGCGTTTTCGGCTATGGATTCAGAGTTCTGACCGGTCAGGACTAAATCAGTTCAATTTCTTCACAGCTCCCGGGGTGGCGCGGAGCGGCGGGAGGGTCTGTTTTCTGGGTCGACAAATCTCCCGCTGGCCCTGTCGGCCTTTTGGCCTCGGGGAAGGGGATTGGGCGCGATTCTAACCGTCCTCGCACGTGGCGGGCGGTATGTGTGCTTCACAGAGGGCCAGAGATTATGAAGAGGGGCGGGATCTGGATGACAGTCGGTCTGGCTGTGCTTGCCGCGGGCTTCTCACAATACCGCGCGCTTGCAAGCGCTTCGGCTCAAGGCGCCGCCCATCAGCACCACCAGCGTGGCGTTGAATTCCACATGAAGCGCTGCCTGGACGAAGCCAGCCAGGAGTATGCCGTGGCGTTGAAGCTCGATCCACCGGCAGAGGCCACGGCCGAGCAGACCGCCCTGGTCCGGCGCTTTCTCCCGAGGCTTTTCACCACGCCTTCTGAACCATTCCGTCTGCAGGATTTCGCTGTCATCCTTCATCCCAGCCGCCGCCTGGTGGCGTATCACCTCTTCTGGGAGGACGATATCGATTTCCCGGAAGATAATGATCCCTGCGACCACGAGGTCTTATGGGTAGAGTATGCCGAAGATCGCAAAACCATCACCGGGATCAGTACCTACTTTCACGGCCGCATTTTACGAGGAGGCTCCGAGGCGATTCAGGAGGCAAAGGCCCACGCAGGAAGGCCCCGCATCAACGTCCAATGGGGTAAACATGGATCTCTACTCCTGGGTTGGGAAAAGCTACCCATCGTGGCGGTCGAGGACGACTCCGAAAAAAACTTCTATCCGCTGGGCCGGCGGATCACTTTGCTGGACTACAACCGAGGAACGTATGAGAAGCTTTCCAAAGAGGGACGCCGATTGCCCGAGCATCCACTTGGCAGGGGCTGGCCAATAAAGTTCGTGGGAAGCTGGCAGGACTTCACAAATTTTTCTGTCCTCATCGATCCGGCTGAGTTGCTATCTTCGAAGCAGATGATTCGCGTCAGCCGTTGGAACAATGCCACGATCAACCAGCATTTTCTGCGCTACAATTTCCGGCCAAAAACCGAATGGCCGGACTAAAATGCTGAGTGATGAGTACTGAGTGACGAGTGATGAGCGATGAAGAAGATCCTGATCGCTACATTGATAGTAGTTTCAGCCTGGGGCTCGGACTATTCAAGCGGGAGTCAGGGACTTCCACAAGAATTTCGGCTCCCCTCTCCCCAACGCGGGAGAGGGGCTGGGGGTGAGGGGGATCGCCACAAATGGGAGCCAAAGGGATCCGGATCCTCGATCCTTCCACAGCGTCAGGCCGCAGCGTGGAACCGGGAAGACTTTATGCCTGGCGCTCGCGTGCTGCTTGATGCCCATAATTGTTATCCTGAGCACGGACAATGGCGTGACCGCCTGGAGCGCGCACTGAAGACTGGGTTGCCGATTGCCATCGAGCAAGATCTCGGTTGGTACTTTGACAAAACGAGTGGCAGGTCTTGGTCCGTCGTCGTTCACCATCTGCCCCCTTCTGGCAGTGAACCCAAACTGAAGGAGCACTTTTTTGAACGCATCCGCCCGATTGCTGAGCGGGCCCTCCAGGACCGCGACCGCAAAGACTGGCCGCTTATTACCCTGAACCTGGACTTCAAAAGCGAAGAGGCGGAACATCTGGAATTCATCTGGAAACTGCTGGGAGAATACGAAGGATGGCTCTGTACTTCACCGCGTACCGCCGATCCTGAGAACCCCGGCGCGCTTGAGTTGCGACCGGTGCTGGTGCTGACGGGCAGTTCTGATGCGCAGCAGATGGTCTTCCATGACGCTGTACCGGTTGGCGGTCGATTGCGATTGTTCGGCGCTGTGAGGCTTCCGAACGAGAAACCAACGCCTCTCGAGCGGGTTTCTTCGGCGAACAACTATCGCCGTTGGTGGAACAATTCCTGGGCGGTAGTGGAAGATGGAGGCCAGCGGAATGCCGGCGACTGGACGCCGGCCGATGGTGCACGTCTCCAGTCTCTCGTGACGGCGGCCCACACGAAAGGTCTCTGGATCCGCTTTTACACGCTGAATGGACATGCAGAATCCGACTCGCTTGGTTGGACGAAGAGTTACAATTTCGGTTCGCTTGAACAGGCTCGCCTACGATGGCAGGCAGCGGTTGAAGCTGGCGTCGATTTCGTAGCCACGGACCAGTATGAAGCTTTCGCCGCGCTGCGTTCGAAGAGCCCTGCGCGTTGACCCAAATTATTCGTGAACTGGGTGGCGACCAATCAAAATACAGGTAGTGGACAGGAAGCATGCGCGGGAGCGCCTGCTCCACCCAGGTGGAACGCGCGCTCCGCGCGCGTTTTGAGCTGTGTATTTATAGTTTAGATCTGTGATGGATCAGGATTTCCCGACCAAGTTTCGTCAGCGTCAGGGAGAGAGAGGGCTGAGGCCTCTCGCTATAATTCAGACTAAGGCCTCTCAATCAGAAGTTGGCAAAACCACACTTGAACCAAGGAGAAAATCATGCAACGCAAAGCTTCAGCCCAATGGCAGGGTGACTTGAAAACAGGGAAAGGAAATATTTCAACTGAGAGCGGAGTCTTGGCGAAGACCCCATACTCATTTAGCACTCGGTTTGAAAATGGGGTCGGCACAAATCCCGAAGAGTTGATTGCAGCGGCACATGCGGGCTGCTTCTCAATGGCATTGTCAGGTCAACTTGGAGGCGCGAGCATGACCGCCGAAAGCATCGAGACAACGGCCACGGTCACAATGGAGAAGCTGGACGTCGGTTTCACAGTCACAAAGGTGCATCTGGACGTGCGGGCGAAAATTCCCGGTGCCGATGCCGCAGCATTTGAAGCTGCCGCCAATCGCGCCAAGGAAGGGTGTCCCATTTCCAGGCTGCTCAAGGCCACCATTACAATGGATGCGAAGTTGAACTAGCGAAGCCCGGCGCGGCCTAGCTTCTTGCGCTTGCCAGGCTGCGCCTACACCGAAGGCGGCGGGACATTTTGGGCCACTTTCTGTAGCGTTCCAATCCGGCCCTTCTCCGGCCTTACTATTGCCACTTCTTGGCGATCTGGTCCAGCCCGGCACGCTGCAGGTCCTCCGGCGTCATCGTCGGCAGGAACTCGACCGCTGCGTCGAAGTGAAGGAACCAGGGCTCCGCGAAGCGCGGTATTTCTGAAGCATCGTTCAGGTTGACGATCAGGAAACCACCGCGCTTTCCATCCTTCGCGCAGAAATAGGCCGCCTCAGGTTTGCTGTCCTCAAGAATCTTACTGATCTTCTGTCCTGCGGTACCATCGCGCACCGCTTGGTTGAACTTCTCGACAGGCAGCGAAATGTGGAGCACGAATCGCATGGAATCCTCCTTGTGTTGAGTGGGCGGCTACTCTATACCTTTTTGTCGCCAGAAGGCTAGTCGGGTGCCTTCGCTCACGCAGCGGCGATCTCCGCGTGGGAGCCGTGATCGTGCTTGGTTCATCGGCCGCTCCGTGCCCTCTGGCTGCCACGTCATAGAATCGCACCAAGGCGGCTGCCTATTTCCAGATAGCTCAGAACTGAACCAGCAGAGCTTGAACCCCAGGCTTCCAATTGTCTACAACGCGTCCAAATCTTGCAGCCAGAACCGAAACATCGTCTGCAGGACATAGCCGACAAACGTCAGTGCGATGCAGCAGGACTACAACTGCAGAAGCGGATTGGATCAAGCTGCCATGTGGCGCAGTGAGGGCGAACTTCTCGACAATAACGGGACTGACTAAAGGTGGAAGGAAAGGTTAGATTGAGACGGCCTGCCGGTGGTAGCGAAGGTCGCAAATCGAACTCGCACGCTCACTTCTGCAAGGCAGCAAGTGCATGGATCACGACCGCAAGGAGCCGCAACGCAGACCCGACCGGCGCGAGCCGGTCGGGTCACTTTTACCTGCAACAAAACCCAAGGAAAACAACACTATGATCATGGCGAGTCACCAGCGTCAGTTCTCAGTTCTTGTGAATGACGATACTGCCACCGCCCACAGCAGTGACGGGATCAGAGGTGTCGCTTCCGTCGACGCCGCTTCCCACCTGGTTGTCATAGACAATGGTTCCGTCGGACTTCTTCCAAATCTTGATGCGGAACTTGTCCACTCCACCTCCGCCGTTGACCTGGCCGTCGATGGCAGTCAGCATGAAAGCATAACCAGATCCGTTGTCGTTGCCCCCATTGATAGTGCCAGTGCCCTTGTATTGCGCTCGTGCCCCCGCAATCACCAGCCAGTCATAGGCTGTGCTACTGAAGTTCAGATTCCCAGTCTTGAACTGGAACTCCGTGTTTCCTGTTGGAATGTTGGCTCCCTTTTGGTATTTGGAGACAAAGCCGAAATTCGCTTTTCCTGTAAGTGTTAGATCAGCTCTGTAGGCCCCGGCTGTTGAGTTGATCCAGCCACCGCCTGTTACAAAACCGCCGGTCGGGTCGTAAATAGCGAGAAGTATGCAAGATTCAGGACCCGTGTTGCCTGCAGCGTCGGTCCCTTGAACGCAGATTTCCTTCGCATCTGCCGTTGAGAAGGGGCCGATATCCGCGGTGACATTCTCGAGTACCGAATTGAAGTCGGAGTCTTGTGCGCCCATGGCGATCCAAGCTCCTCCGTCGACTCGGTATCGAGCAGAGGCGACAATCGAGTTACCACTGTTTGAGTCATCGACCACCGCAGACAGGCTGATTGGCATGTTCACCACAACCGGGTTTGGTGTGACTACGAGACTAGAGGTAACAGGTCCGTCAGTGTCAGGGAGTCCTAGCGACGTGACGTAGACTGTGTTTAACGCCCCACCGCCAAAAAACTGGTTGTTACCCCCTATGACATAACCGAATGACCCTACGACCGCCGTACCGAATTCGTTGAGTATTGTCGGTAGGGACTGACTGTAGATGTGCTGAGCGGTGTTTCCAAACACTGACTCAAGAACTGACTCGACCGAGGCAGTCATGTAGCTGTGGACGCCACCTGCAACGATGTGAATGGTTCCACCCAAGCGAAGGTGCCCAGCGTGAGGACGGGGATCCTTGAGGAGGCCCACGAATTCCCACGGCCCGATTGTTCCATCAGGAAGGATCGTTGCCCTGCGAACATCCCGAGAAACATCGAGCCCACCCCCCCTGACTCACCACCGAAAACATAGAGGTAGCCCCCAATTACCGTTGCTTGAGGGTCATGTATCGGAACAGGCAAGGGGAGTAGAGACTGCCACGGCGAAAGCACCCCATTCAGGTCAAGCGTCGCCATTTCCACATTGGCGTATATTGAACCAGCCAGACCTCCTCCGAGTGAGTAGACTCGGTCCCCATCGGACGTAACGGCTCGACCATTGATGGCAGGACTAGTCGTCCCTGGGCTAGCGGTCCAAGAAAGAACTGACCCGTCTGTCCCCAGCTTTCCGACATAGGAGTTGCCTGGATAGGGAACAACCACATACTCACCTATCCGGACGGGAGACCACGAGCCCACGATGCTCGGGAGGGCTAGGGTTGTAGTCCAGTTCAAGGCATTTCCCAAGCCGTCGATTTTACTGACGTATGTGGCGTTACCGCTTGCTGAGCCACAAACAGCGATTAGATGGCTGCCAAAGCTAATCCCTTTGCCGCCTGCGCAGGTCTGCGGCAACGGAGCGGTCAGAGTCCAGCTTGAAATCACGGATTGACCCAGCAGGAAACCCGGCCCAAACGACAACACAAGCAAGAAGCAAAGCACTCGACGAAATGCGTATGACATTTTACCCTCCATCAGTCGTTGGGATATTGCTGTCATCCGAGCGGATGACAGAAGCAGCACGCTTCAGGTACACTTCTGCGCCGAATCAGACCATTCCATGTGGCTTTCAGGTCTTGGACAGCAGAAGCTGACTTGCCGCGCTAGGCAGCTTGATGGGAGTCAGTTTTTCGTCTGGGCCAAGTTCGGTCAAGCGAAGTAGTACGAATTTCGCAAGACTTCGCTTCGCCTTTGCGCACCGAACTCCAAAAAAATGATGGCCAACTGCTGTGGAAGCCTTACGTGAGAGGTAGCTGTTTGAAAGAGAAACACGAGATACCAATTGAACTTCGTTCCTGGCGGGAAATAGCTGGCTACCTCAACGTCAGTGTCCGAACTGCACAAAAGTGGGAGAAGGAGCGAGGTTTGCCGGTCCGGCGCGAAGTTGGAATCTCACGGGGGTCTGTGTCTGCTCTTGTCGGGGACCTGGATGTCTGGAAGCGTTCCGGTGCTTTCGCGGATGTGTTGCCTGCGAACGACCCCGTTTCGCGAGGTATACCTACCGCAGAAAACAGAGACGACTGGCTAGGAACACCACAAGGGACTACTGGACCCGTCGCTGGGGCCAACCCCTGTTCCACTGCTGACAACCAGAGCTTGTTGGTGGGAAGCTCAAGCTCAAACTCGGATCTCTCGTTGCTCTCCTTTGCGAGAAGAGGGAAGGTCGTACTCTCACAACCATGGGTTCAGATGGCCATAGCGTTGGAAATTGGAGTCTTGGCGGCCTATCTAATCTTTGGTGCGGAGCGTGCAGGTTCACCTGCTGAATGGAAGATCGCCAATAACGCCTTGGTTGTGAGCGACGACCGCGGGATAGAACTTTGGGAACATCCCTTCGACAAGCCCCTCGACGGCCAGCGTTATCTCCATGAAAACAACCATCTGCTGATGAATCATGCCTGGTTTGGCGACTTGGAGGGTGATGGTTCAATCGAGACGCTATTTGTGGAACAGATGGCCGGTGAATCGTGTGCCCTCATCTGCTTTTCTGAAATAGGCCGTGAAAAGTGGCGATTCGTTCCGCGGTTCCCGACGGACGGTTCTGTTAAGGCTAACACTCGAAACACTGAGGACCGTGTTCCCAACAAATCCGGTCCCGTCGATAACCCGGACTCTCCTCTTATCATTCGGTCGTTCCGTGTCGCCAAACTCCACAGGAACCGTCCGAACTCGATTATTGCCGTCAGCCAAATGCTGGTGAATCCGCCGGTCGAAGTTGCTCTCCTATCGTTCGCTGGGAAGCTCCAGGGTGCCTACTGGCACGATGGCCTGATTGGGCACCCCTACGCGCTCGAAGTGGCAGACCTGGATCATAACGGAGTTGATGAGATCTATCTGGGTGGGGAGAACGCACAGCAGCAGCGGGCCACACTCGTGGTGCTTGACCCTGACCACATGAACGCAATGGCTACTGGAGCTGATTCCCCGGCGTTCCCATCCGTCAAGGAGACGGCCCGAGTATTGTTTCCCCGGAGCTGCATCAACAGGGCTTTTGAGTCAAAAAACCATGTGAGTCGGGTCTTGCTGAACCGGGACTCTGTCACGGTTGACGTTGTGGAGACAGAGGACCGGCACTCGCCTTCGATCTTGTACGATCTTGACGCACGGCTATCGCTGAAGCGGTTTACCTGGTCGGAAGTCTTCCTTGGAAGACACGCGCAACTCGCCAAGGAAAAGAAGCTTGATCATGTACTGACTGCCAGGGAAGAATCAGAGATGGAACAGATCGTCGTGCTGCGGCCGTGAGTGTCAGAGAGCGAAAGTGCCATCAAACTTCTGTTACAGAGGAAGCCGCTGAGCATTTGTCGTCCTCGTCAATGCGGCAGCGTCATTGCAGCGAAAGCGCGAATCCAGAACCCTGAATCCCAGGAACAACGGTCAAGCAGCCTGGCTGGATTCCCGCTTTCGCGGGAATGACAGGGATTCTAGGTCGGATCTTTGTGAAATACGTCACCCTGTATTTGACATGGGTGAGGAACCTGACGGGCGGACAAATCTTTTTGGCTGAAAAACGCATAGAAAATGATGACGAAGCGCATCGCTTTGATTGTGGCGACATTCTTTGTGGGGTTTCTGGCTTCAGGCTGGTACTTTGCAGGCTTGCACCGAGCGAGCACCCCTTCCGACTGGCAATTGGTATATAACACGCTCATCATCAAAGACGATCACGGTCGCCAAGTGTGGCGCAAGACATTTGACAAAGATTTGAACGCTAGTCGCTACGAGAGAGACCCAGCCCCCGGGATCACTCAACTGATATTTAATGATTTGGATGAAGACGGTTCTACGGAGACACTATTTGTCCAGCAGAATGCGAGCCGCTACGGCGAGTCGAACGTGCTGATTTGCTTTTCGCAATCGGGCCAGGAAAAGTGGCGATTTACCCCGGGCCGGCCCATTCGCACTGGAACGTTGACGTTTGAGCCTATTTTCAACACGCGCACTTTTGCTGTCGGCTCCCTGGGACGGAACCGCCCCAAGGTAATTGTCGTCGTGAGCAACCAGTATCTGCGCTTTCCGGTTCAGGTGGCGTTGCTTTCCGCTGAGGGCAAGCTGCTGCGGGACTACTGGCATTCGGGCATGATCGGTCACCCGCCCGCGCTGCAAATAGCGGATCTGGACGACGACGGGAGGAATGAAATCTATCTCGGTGGAGTGAACCAGGCGCGACAACAAGGAACTTTGGTGGTGCTCGATCCGGACCAAATGGAAGGCGCGTCGGAGGAACTGGACCCAAAGTATCAGCTTCTGGACTTTCGACCTGGCCGCGAGGTTGCCCGGGTTTTCTTCCCGCGAACCTGTGTGAACCAGAAGTTTGAGCGCTATGGCTGGGTGTCGCAGGTTTCGACCCGAAACGGAAAGCTCGTGGTTGAGCAGAGAGAATCCTTCCCTGCCGAAATGCGCACCACACAATGGCGTCTCTCACCTAAGTTGGCCATTGAGCACTTCGGGTACTCGGAAAGGTTTCTGAGCTTCCACGCCCGGTTAGTGGCTGAAAAACAGCTTGACCATTCCTTGGCACCACAAGAAGCAGCAGCCATGCGGACGGTAGAGGTGTTGAGAAATGACTGAGGGGCCAATCACGCCGTCCGATCTGTCTCGAACGAATTCCATTAGACAGGAACTCGACTCCTGGAAGGAGATCGCGGCGCATCTTGATGTCAACGTGCGCACGGCGCAGATCTGGGAAAAGGAGCGCGGATTGCCTGTGCGACGGCTTCCGGGAAACTATGGGCGCGTCTTTGCCCGTCTCGATGAAATCCAGGCATGGAAAATCAACGGCGGCAACGGGCACGCGGTAAGGTCCTCAGGAGCTGATAATAAAACAGAATTCGAAGTCCCCGGCCCGATCGCGCCGCATTCAGATCAAGGTCCGAGCGGTCCGTCATCCAGGCGCGAGGCAGGCGGAGGGCGGCGAAGGCAACAACGCTGGCTCCTGGCTGTTGCCTTGTTGGCCGCGGCAGTGGGCAGTGCCTACCTTCTGTGGACAAGGCACAGCGGGAATGAAGTAGCCCCGAAAACTGCGCCCCTCACTACCGATTCTGGGACTGAAGGGCTGCCCGACCTGTCTCCTGACGGATCTGAGGTTGTGTTCCTCCAGCTTGAAACGAACTCGGAAGAGGCGCAGGTTGTGGTGCAATCGATGGACAGCGGCGCGCGGCGCGTTATAGGTACAGCACTGCCATACGGATTCCCGCGTTGGTCCCCGGACGGCCGTTGGATTGCCTTCATGAGGCCAGGGCGTGAAAGTGTTCAACTCGCACTCGTTTCTCCAAACGGTGGCACCCCTCACGTGATCGCGCGCCTGGCGGGTCGAGAGCGGGAACGCAACGACATGGAAGGATTAACCCTCTCCTGGATGAACGATGGCTCTTCAATTGCCGTGTGTGATCGCAGAGAGGGAGAAGAAGCCTTCTCACTGTTCCAAGTGTCAGTGGTTTCAGGGGCACGAAGCAAACTGACCTCTCCTCCACCAGGTATTCCAGGTGATGCCCAGCCCGGCTTCAGTCCTGACGGGCGCTGGCTGGCGTTTGTTCGCCAGCAGACCTTCTCGGAGGCGGATCTCTATCTGATGCCAGTTGGCGGTGCGCCTCCTAAACGCTTGACGCAGGACAACGCGAAAATCGACGGCCTTGCGTGGCTGCCTGATAGTTCCGCGATCGTGTTTGCCTCCAACCGTGTGGTAGGGGCCACGACACTGTGGCAATTGGATCTGGAAGGAACTCATGAACCAAAGGCACTGACAGGAGGGGTGGGCACATTCAACTATCCTTCCAGCGCGCGCCTCTTGCGTGATGGCAGCGTGTCTTTGGTCTACCAATTCCAGATCCGCGATTCGAACATCTGGCGGGCAGGCAGCGAGGGTAGGGTTAAGAATGCAGTTTCTTTGTCTCACTCCACTTGGCAGGATTACAATCCGCAGTTTTCCTTCGACGGTGAAAAGGTCGCGTTCATTTCCCGGCGTTCGGGATTCACTGAAGTTTGGGTGTGCGACCAAGATGGGGCAAATCCACGGCAGGTGACTTCCCTCAAGGGAGGATTCACGGATTCGCCCCGCTGGTCACCCGACGGAGGTTGGATCGCATTCACTGCTCCCCAAGGAGGTAACCGCGACGTCTATGTTGTCCCTAGCACAGGGGGTGACGCTCGGGCTGTGGCTGCCAACGCTTCGGAGGAAGGGCGTCCCAGTTTTTCCCATGATGGCCGCTGGCTGTATTTTCGTTCGGATCGAACCGGAAAGCGACAGCTTTGGAAGGTACAAGTCGAAGGAGGCACTCCGGTGCAATTGACACAAGAGGGTGGCTACGAGGCCTACGAATCCTTTGATGGGACGCGCCTATATTATGTGCGTGATCGAGAGCACCCGGCACTGTGGGAAGTGCCCACCAGCGGCGGAACAGAGCAGCACCTGCTGGACGGAGTTTGGGAAAGCCGCTGGGCGGTGGCCCACGAGGCTGTTTACTTTCAGGCCTTTCCCGGAACGGAGCTGCGGCGCTACGACCTAAAGACGCGCCGGGTTACGACGGTTGGCTCACTCGGGGACGGCCGACCAGTCGAGGGAGGCTTGTCCGTTCAAGAAAACGGAAGTTCCGTAGCGTGGACCCAGTTGGATCAATTCACCGTTGACTTGGTTCACTTGCGCTTGCCAGGGAGGTAATGAAGTTCAGTTTTATGTCTGGATTCCCGCCCCGGCTTTCTTTCGCTGGAATGACGCTACGAATACTGGGGAGGGGTTAAGGAGTGATTCTATAGCTAGCATCACTCTGTTAAGTCTTCTCCGCGTGGCCGAAGGCAGTCAGGCTGGAAAGCCTGACGTACCTGGAAATCCCTTTGAAGCATAGCCACGCCGACGCCGGAGGCCGATGTTCTTTGTCCCCCTTGGCAAGGGGGACTTCAGGGGGTGGGTCACGAACAAATGAAGACCCCCTGCCGCAAAAAACACAGGGTCTCCCTTGGAAAAGGGGGGCAAATGTGGAATAGAAACTCCATACGCACACATAGCAAACTGCGCCATGTGTGCGCCACCCCAGGAATCGAGTCAAGACCTCACAGCGTAAAACTGGGAGTTTGAGTCGGCTGAGTGAGGGCTACAACCCTTCCAAATCTTCCAGCCAAAACCGAAAGACCGTCTGCAGGACATAGCCTCCCAACGTCAAAGTAGCTCCTACAGTCAAAACGGTAGTTGGTGAAACCGGCAGCCAGAGAAAACACGCTCCGGTGGCGACAATTCCGCCGCCCAGGTGGAGCACGTCCGGTATCCACTCCTGAAGAGCACGCTTCTTCTCTGCGCGAATCTTCCCGGAGAGCTTCGATTTGAACGCAGCGCTGAGCTGGGGTGCGACGTAATGATCGGCCAGCGCACCGTCGAGAGCTCGCTGTGCTTCTTGAAAGCTCCGGCACACGTCGCACTGCGCGAGGTGTGACTCAAGGCGGGTCTGTTGCTCCTTGTCGATCCCGCCGTCCAGACTTTCAAGGATCAGCTCTTGAGCCGCTTGGCACGTCATCGTTTCACCTCCATCATGGCCGCCATGGCCTTGCGCGCGCGATGCAACTGGCTTTTCACCGTTCCCTCCGGCAAGTCGAGCATCGCGGCGACATCCTCAATCGATCGCTCCTGTAGATAAAATAGCACAATGATCTCCCGTTGCTCCTCCGGAAGATTCGCCACAAGGCGTTCAGTCTCGATCCGGTTGAGCACCGGCTCCGTGACTGCGAAAGGCTCAGGGGACTCTTCCAGGCTCAAGGTCTTCCGATAGAACTCCGATCGCAGATGAGAAATGCTGGCGTTTCTGGCGATTGTATAGATCCAGGTCGACAAGGAGGCCCGCCCATCGTAGCCCGCAAGTGCTTGCCAGATCTTGAGAAACGCATCCTGCGTGACTTCCTCTGCACCCGGCCGATTACCAACGATCGAAAAAACCAGCCGGAAAATTTTGGCTTGATAACGCTGGAGCAGGAGTTCGAAAGCCCGATCTTTCTGACGTTGAGAGAGGAGCTCCTGAATGTCCTGGTCCATACGGAGTCTTGATACTCCTGAGCTCCATACTTGGTTGCAGCCAAAAATTTTTAACCGCCTCGCAACCGGCGGCTTTGCCCGCGAGTATAAACAGGGCAAAGGAGAACCATCTATGGAATTCGTGGCGTTTGTAGGTGTCTTGGCTTGTTACGTGGCTTTTCGGCAGTGGATGCAGCATGACCGCCGGATCATGATTCACCGGGAACGTCTGGCGGCGATCGAGAAGGGGATCGAACTCCCCACGCTGGAGCAAGAGGTAGTGCGCTCCCGATGGAATGTGCAGCGCTTTCTCCTCTGGTTTGGCTGCCTGGATATTGCCGTCGGGATTGGTGTCTTTATTGTTCTCAGTATTATGTTGAGCTTCCCTCCAAACAAGTTCACGGAAGAACTGCCGCAAGGCATTCAATACGTGGGCGTGATTCCGGTGGGTATGGGAATCGCGCATTTGATCGCTTATTTCGTTGAAATCCGCAGAGAGCGGCAAGGCAGTTAACGGTATCAAGCGTTCATAGGTCGGGCAGGAGCTAAGGATCAATGGATCTCCGTCTCAGATCTGCCACAAGACTGATCTTCAGTCTTCTTCTGGTCGCCTGCTCGGAGAATCGGCCGCCCGAAGAATCGGCCCGTGGAATCGGTTGCCTGGCCGAGCGCATGCTCTCCGATCGTGCGGCCGATTGGCTCACCCTTGATATTCCTGGTGCGGCCATTCACGTGCGACGAGGCGGCGCTGCCGAGGCTGATAGGCGTGCCATCGCCGAGTCTGTGAGTGCTGTGCGGCACGAGTTGCTTACGCGGCTTGGAGGCCCTCAGTCAACCGACACGACTCTCAAAGCCGACCTTTTCTTTGTGAACTCCCGGGATGACACGCAGCGATTGGTCGGGCGTCCGCTGGTCGGCTTTATTCAACAGGGGGAACCGACGGGCGTATTCGTCTACACGCGAGAGTATCACCTCACTCCGCTCCTGCGTCATGAGTTGACGCACCTGTATACATTTGAGCTCTGGGGCGCAACGCAGACGGGTCGTTGGATGGTTGAGGGCATGGGAGTATGGGCGGCAGGCAAATGCCAGGAGCACTCGCCTGATGAGCTGGCGGCAGGCGCTCTCGCCCGTGGGAAGCTGGTCCCGATCAGGCAACTGACAGCAGCCTTTCAGGATCTTGCTGAAGACGTCGCGATGCCACAGGCGGCAAGTATCATCGGATTCCTCATCCGACGCGGCGGACTCGCTGCAGTTCAGGATCTCTGGAAGCGAGAGACGCCGCCGACCGAGCATCCGCTTGGGCCGCATGGAACAAGGCTCGAAGAGGCTTGGCTTGATAGCCTCAAGGGTGTTCGGCCGGCTACGCTCGATGTACCTCGTCTATTGAGAGAGGGATGCTGAGGTGTGCGAAGGAGGGTCTTGCAAATGCGTCAAGGGAGACTGGTCCAGCAATCGAGCTGAGGCGCATCAGTCCGATTTCCTGAAAGCGGATGCTGTGCCCTTTCGCGAGCGTCACTGGTCCTCCGAACGTGTCCTAAGCATTCGGATAGGTGGTGACAGCCCGGCCAAATCATCCTCTTAATCTTGTTCATCCTGTCTAGTTCTTGTCTCCTCGATTATCAGCCTGCGTTCTTACGAGCGTTCCGCAGGATGTCGCGAAGCCTCTGGCCGACTATGAGATCCTCACCTTCCTGCAGCGTCATCGACACGATTTGGAGCCGGTTCGGTTCGTGGGCTAACCCTTGTTCTTTCGGCCCTCGTTCGTGAATGACAGACAGCAAGCTGGGGTTGCTGGAGGTCAACACCTCGATGCGAGGATTACTGGCGCGCAGTTGCTGATCGCACTCCTCCACCGTGAGCTCGAACTGTTTCTCGTCCCAATGGACCGTCAGTGTGGGGTAGCTGTTGCCCTCCGTGGGTATGTGAATATCGCTGGTGACCCCTGGAACCGTTTCCACCAGCTTTGCGATCCTTCCCACACGCTTCGCCCACTCGTCGTTCAACTTCTTCAGGTCGATTCGCGACCACGCTTCGACAGCGGCCAATACGCCGATGATCTCTTCCTTGCCGACCTTCATGGACCGGCAGACCGCGCCTTCCCATGGACTGCAGTTCGCCAGTGCTGCTTCGATCAAGTCCTTGCGTCCGAGCAGCAGGCCAGAACATTGCGGGCCGCGCAACCCTTTACCACCGCTGAAACAGTAGAGATCGACCCCTGCCTTGGCATAACGAGATAGATTCTCGATGGGCGGGATACCAGCGGCATCATCTAACAAAAGCGGAACCCCTTTTTTCTTAGTGATGGCCAGAGCCTTTCCCAAACGCTCATCGCGCCAGGTCATATAGACCATGGCGGTTTTGTCTGTGACGGTTCCATCCAAGTCTTCTTGCGAAGAGGCCATTACCAGTTTTGCACCCGCCAGGCGGATCGCGCTGTCAAAAGGGCTCCGACCGCCCAGCATGATGACCTCATTCTTGAGACCGGTCGTGTCGGGCAACTGCCAGACCTTGGCCTGATCCTTTCCAGCGATACAAGCGGCCGTCGCAGCCGCCATGGCCCCCGCCGCACCCGAAGTTACCATTCCTGACTCTGCTCCGGAGAGCTCGGCCAGCCGCTTGCCGGCTGCGCGCTGGAGCTCGAACATATCGACGAATTGCTGCGAGGCCGCCTCCATGGCTGTGCGGACTTCGGGCAGCTCCAAAGAGCCGCTCAGATAGGTCCAAGTTCCGCGCGCGTTGATAAAGGGTCGTACCCCGAGTCGTTCATAGACGTTGGCGGTGGACTTGCCAACAGCCGCCGACAACTTGTTAGACAATTCACGGCTGGCGATGGTGGCAAGAACAGGAGCGGCTGCAAGCCACTTGATGAAAGAACGGCGATGCGTGGAGAGCGAAGTCATAAGCTTTTCCTTTCAAGGTTGGGTTTTTCCCTCGATGGAATTCGGATCCATGCCATTGGCGGCATTGAGAGCCTATTCTCATGGCTCCAAGCGTCAGCTGCCTGCGCTTTTAGCTGCCGCCCCGTGACCGAATCACTTGGCCAGTCACCCAGCCCCCGTCCGACGCTAGGAATGTGATGAGCCGGGTGGCATCCTGCGGCATCCCCAGCCGTCCCATTGGTGCGGCGCTGAGCAGCGACTCCCGCAGCGCGGCACCCATCCACCCCGTGTCCGTTGGACCAGGGTCGACTGCGTTAACCGTAATCCCCTGCGGCGCGACCGCTGCACTCAGGCTCAACGTGAACGCCTCGACCCCACCCTTTGTGGCGGCATAAGCAAGTTCGTTGGGCAGTGGCGACGTGCCTTGGCCGGAAGTGAGGTTGATGATTCGCCCTGCACCCCCCGCCGGGAAAGCCCGGACAAATTCCACAGAAAGCAACATCACGGCACGCAGATTGACGGCATAGTGACGGTCCAGGTCTACCGCGCTTATCCCCTCGACGGTAGTCTCCGTCGAATAGGCCGCGTTATTCACCAGGATATCGATGCGACCGAACTGCTCTCGCGCCAGCTCGACTAATCTTCGAGGGCCATCCGTCTGTGCGAGATCGATTTCGAAGCCATGCGCACGCACTCCGGTTGCACGTAGCTCGCCTACTATCTCCTCGGGTTCGGAGTCCTTGACGCCCCATGGCATTGCCCGGTCATAGGGGCGATAGTAAGCAGTCGCCACATCTGCTCCTGCCCGAGCTAGCGCCAGGGCAACGGCTGCGCCGATGCCCTGACGGCGCGTGACTCCGGTAACGAGCGCGACTTTTTGAGCAAGCGAGTCCATAGCAACCCTAGGTAAGTCCCTTCTTTGCCTTCTTGGCAGGCAACGCTTTCGGTCCAGCCGTCGCGCCTCGGAAGCTTCAAATGCACACCGTTGCCTCCGTGCTCATTAGTGCACTCAGGGCAGTTCATTCCAATCGGCTGGCACCCTGTTAGCCGAGCAAGGTAGACACCTTTTCAGATTACTGCGCCAGCCGCGCCTGCGCCCGGAGGCGGCGCGATGTTGTGGTTCATCCGAAACAGGTTGGTCGGATCGAACTTCGCCTTCAAAGCCGCCAATCGCGCCAGCTTCACGCCGTAGGCCGCCTTGAGTCCATCGGCTCCTTCGTCGCCTCCGAGATAGTTCACGTAGGCACCCGGTGCTGCGAACGGGCGCATAGCGTCGAAAAACTCGCGCGTCCAGGCGATGTTCCGTTCCGCGTCCTTTGGATCGGACCAAGCGGACGTCACCACGAAGTTGTATGGCCAGGCACGATGGCCGAAAGCTGTTGCCGAGTCAGGCACGCGGTCCCAGGAGCTGTCGCCGTTGTGTTCCAGAACGATGACAGTCCGCGGCGATGGGACTCGTGCGAAGAAATCAATCACAACATCAATGGCCGCGTCGCTAAGCACCGTCAGGTAGCTCGACTTCCAGTAGCTATGAAGGCCGGACGGCCAGAGGAAGTCTGCCATGCGTTGTGCAGCGTTGTACGGCATCGGCTGGAACATGTCGGTAAGCGGCGGCCCGTATTCACGCAGCGGCGCCAGGATCTTCTCCCCCTCTTCAACGGCTCCCGCGTAGACGCCGCCGAGGCCAACGACCGACGCTCCACGCAGCGGCTTGGGTGCCGAGGGGTCGTCCGGGAAATGGAACAGGAGCGCGCCCTGGGTGGACTCTTTCGGTGCCGTGGTTTCAAGGTCGCGCCACCGCCGGATGGCTCCGGCCGCGGCCGCGTGTGGATGAAGGACCACGCCCGCCAGGACTGTGCCCACAGGATGCACTTGGAACGTGAAGGAGGTCACAACGCCAAAGTTGCCGCCGCCACCGCGGATGGCCCAGAAGAGATCGCTGTTCTCGTGAGCGTCGGCGGTAACGAGGCGACCGTCGGCAAGCACAACTTCGGCTGAGAGCAGGTTGTCAAGTGCCAGGCCATGTTTGCGGACAAGCCAGCCGAGACCGCCGCCCAGGGTTAGACCAGAAACGCCGGTGACCGAGACGAAGCCGCCTGTGGCGGCGAGGCCGTTGGGTTGGAGCGCGTCGTTGACCTCGCCCCAGTTGCACCCTCCTTCTGCGCGGACGGTGCGCGCAGGAGCGTCAACCATGATGCCTTTCATGCGCGACAGGTCGATCACCAGGCCGTCATCGCACACCGCGAAACCTGCGACGTTGTGGCCGGTGCCGCGGACAGCAAGGAGCAAGTTCTCCTGGCGCGCAAAATTCACAGCCTGGATCACATCTTCCGGGCCAGCACAGCGCGCGATGAGTGCGGGCCGCCGGTCGATCGTGACGTTGAATACGGCGCGGGCGGCGTCGTACAGCTGGTCGCTTGGGAGGATTAGTTCGCCTCGGAAGCGGGATTTCAGGTCATAAACAGAAGAAGCGTTCATCGCGGACCTCCTTAGTATGGTTTACTTCACGAACGTCCGTTCGTGCGGTCTAACGACCAGCTTCAGTCGCCGAGCGGAACGACGTCGGCTGCACGCTGGGAGTCATAGTTCCTTTACCCTTCCTTTGTCGTGTTCTGAGTAGTCATACAGGTACGGGCACCCAGGGCTGCCGAGTGTTGCTCAGGCTTCGTTCTAGGTCTGCTTGGTGCTAGCGCAGGCCAAGTCATCCATCGCTGGCTCGATTGCAGTGGGCTACCACCAGAGTGATGTCGTCTTGCTGTTCATGACTGCTGAACCTCCTGACCTGCTCGAGGATTCTTCCCGGCAGCCGCTCCGCCGGGAGATGACGCTCGGCGCGTAACACCTCGATCAGCCGTTCTTCACCAAACTCGCAACCGTCGGCATCCATTGCTTCTGTGATGCCGTCTGTGTAGAGCAACAACGTATCGCCCGGCGCCAATTCTGCTTCGGCGCCGGCATATTCCCAGTGACGGAACATTCCCAGAACGGTCGAGTTCGATTCCAGCCGTTCGAGAGTTCCGTCCCGCCGAAGCAACAGTGCGGGAAGATGCCCGCAATTGGCGTAGCGCAGCCGCCGCGCTTGGTCCTGGTACTCCGCAAAAAAGAGTGTGGCGTAGCCGCCCTCCGGCGTGTTTTCGTACAAGAGCTGGTTCACCGATGTGAGGAGCCGGGGAACATCCTCCAGGGCGAGGGTGTACTGACTGCGAAGACTCGCCTGCAGGTTGGCCATCAGCAGGGCGCCGCCAATGCCCTTCCCGGCGATGTCGCCAATCACCAGCGCCAGATGCCCCGGCCCCAGGTCGAGGAAGTCGTAATAGTCTCCGCCGACTTGGCGAGCCTGCGCGCACGCCCCCGCGTACTCGAGGGTCTTGAGTAACGGCTGCCTTTGCGGGAAGAGCTGCGCCTGGACCTGTTTCGCGATTTCCATCTCGTGAGCGGCGCGGCGTTCGATCTCCTTCCGCTCCTCAGTGGCACGGCGGTGGGCGTTCAAACGATCGGAGAGCCAAGGACCCTGAACCAAAGCGAACCCGTTGCCGTCGATATCCAGAAAAGTTGCCAGAATGCCCCAGGGCATCGGTGTCGGTGCCTGGCTAAAGCGCACCCCACGATCCGACCATTCCTGGAATTTGGCCGCGATATCCTCAGTCTCCAGCGCCACACCAGTGTGAGAGCCGATCTTGGAGATCTCCTCAGACCCTTTCCACGGCTTGAGCAAAGCAAGAAGGACGGAACCATCGGGAGGAACTACCGCGACCCATCGGCTCTCGGTATCGATTGGCGCGTCCACGACAAGTCCGAAGCCCAGCTTTTCGACATAGAACTTGATGCTTTCATCTTGATCGCGGACGTAAACCATGATGCTGTGGATGCCAAGGTAAGGTTGCGACTTGGCCTGATTACCTTCGGCGTGGTGCGACAACCCATAGCGCCTGAGCCATTCGTCAGAGGTGATAAGGGGTGGACTCTCAGCCATGCTCACAACTATACCTCCATCGTCGTCGGTCCTCCATTGTCCTTTTTCTTTCGACCACGCAGCTTCATCGAACATCTCCATCAGGGGTAAGCAGACGGACGGCACAGGAAGACCTCGCATTCACCGGAGCAGCGGAGCCAAACCTAACCCACGGCGCTGCCACGCCAGGCGGGCTATTTCTGTAGGGGGATGGGATCGCGACACATGGGAGAGTATAAACGTATCGAAACGTGCTCCAGACGGCCACGCTGCACTGGCCCTGAACCCTGCTGGTGAAGAAGCTCTTGAGAGTGTAATCTACGCACTAGATGAAAGGAACAGCGGATGCCTCCCATCGAACTCCAACAAAAGGCTCAAATTGAACAGTTTGAATGCCAAGGTTTTCTATCCGTGCCGAATGCACTGACGCCAGCGCAGATCTCAGCCTTCAATCAAGAAATCGACGACTATTTGAAACGGTTTCCAGAAGAGTGGATTCACTTTGACGCCTCACTGGTGCAGACGGTCAACGTGTTGCCGCGGACTGCTGCCTTTGATGCCACGATCGAGAATCGACTCACCCTTGATTTATTGCGTGGTCTACTGGGTGAGGAAATCAGCTTCGAAGAGTTTTCCATCATGATTCGCTATCCGACGACCCGGACGATGGACATCAAGAGCTGGCACCGCGACATCACCCGCGACTACGAGCGCCGCAAGGAGATTCAAGCGATTTCACTGATCTACTACCTCACGGATGTGACTGAGACCGACCATTGTTTCAGCATCATTCCGGAAACCCACAATCGTCTGGTGGACTATCGGCCCGATGACGTCCTTCCCGGGATGGAGCGCGATCTGCTGGGGCCGGCAGGCACGGCGGTGCTCTTCCACGCCCGCTGTCTTCACTCTGGAAAATTGAAACCAACTTCCCGCGAGCGCCGGACTTTGCACCTCTACTACTCTCGGTACGGCCAGGCAAGGACCTCGGAATGGTCCGACATTCCCGTGCGCCTGTATCGGAAGAACGATCCCACCCTGCCGTCCCACCTGTATTCCAAGTGGAACCTGACCGATGTGTTCGAAGGCACTGGCAAAAAACCGAAAGACCTCAACCCGGCCATGCCGGCTGCCGACATGATCCGGGAAGTTCAGAGACGCGCGAATCAGAACCGTTAGCCAGGAGTTCCACTTCCAAAATAACGCCGAGCCCAAAAGCAAGGTCCGAAGGCTGTCCAGAATAGTGGACAAGGCTCAATTCGGTGTGCACACACGCCTCGAGCCAACGGGTCGAAATTTTTCGCAGAGTGTCAGTATCCATATGGCGATCAGCTATTTATATGAAACCGTCTACAGTTTGAAAATACCGTTCAGAATTATGGACAGACCGGAAAAATGGCTTGACGGCTCTCGGCCGGGTGATTAACTTGACAGGTCAGCACACACCCGACTCCCTGCTGTGTCGTGGTTGGACAATTCAGTCCTCGGTTTGGACTATGCAATTGATAGTTTTTTCTCCGCGTCTTGGCGTCTTTGGTGGTGGCTTTTTAAGCCATATTTGAAGGAATCTATTGATTCAGGTCTATGAGAGACATTCATGAGAGATAGAGGAGTTCCGTTATCCGCGTGGTTACTCCTCGCCGTCTCATGGTTGACGTTTCTTCTGGCCTATACTGGGCGCCAGGCCATCTATTCAATATTTCCGGTTCTGAAGGACGATCTCGGATTCTCAAATGCTCAACTGGGTCTCACGGGTTCCATATTCCTTTGGGTGTACTCTTTTGGCTCACCTCTGGGAGGCTTGATTGGAGATCGGTTCCCGTACGCTTTCGTGGCGCAGTGGAGCGTGATCATCTGGAGCCTGACGAGCGTTGCCACTGGATTTGCCACAACGCCAGAAATGGTATTGGGGTTAAGGGCTCTATTGGGAATCACTCAATGTGTGTTCGTGCCTGCCGCGTTGGCTGCCATCGCTGCGGTGCATTCGGAAACAACCCGTTCCAAGGCTTTTGCGATTTGGGGTACAGGGCAGTTGAGTGGCGTGGTTCTAGGTGGCTGGTATGGAGGCTTCGTAGCGGAGCGGTTGGATTGGCGATGGGTCTTCTGGCTGGTGGGTGCTTTCGGAGTGGCCTACGGCTTCCTGCTTGGCCCAGTCATACGCCGCCTCTCACCAGCAGAAAACAGAAAACAGGGAGAACTTTCCCAGAGTGTCAAGCCCCCTGGATCGGGCAATCCCCTCAATCTGTTTCGAACTCCCACGTTCTCTTTGTTCGCGCTTGCTTTCTTCATCTTCTGCGCCATGCTGTGGGTGATCTATGCCTGGCTTCCAACTTTCTTTGTGGAGAAGTTTGCGTTTTCCCTAACCTCGGCAGGTCTAACGGCGACGCTGTCGGTTCAGGTCACCACAGCATTGGGCTTGCTTGCGGGGGGTTTTGTAGCTGACAAGCTGATCACACGTTTCAAAGAGGCGCGGATTTGGATCCTGATCGCAGGAATGTTGGGAACCGCGCCGTGCCTGCATTTGCTTGCAAACGCTCCGACTTCGGCCTCAACTCAAATAGCGGCGGCGGCGTTCGGCCTGTTCAGCGGTTTCTATGTTTCCAATGCAATGGCCTCAGCACTGGATGTCGTGCAGCGTACGCGACACGCCACGGCCATCGGAGTCATGAACATGGTCGGCGGCGTATCAGGAGGCCTGTCTGCCTATTTGATTGGGCGGCTCAAGAGCGACTATGGAATAGCGTCCATGATGTCTTGGGTTGGGGCGACTGGTATCCTGGCGCTCATTGTATTGTTTGTGGCCGTGTTCGGATCCTTTCAAGCCGATTACCAGCGGACACAGGAGGTACGTGGCTAGATGTTGGACGTGATTGAAGAAGTGCAGCGGCAGGAGGCCGCTGCTTCCTCATGGAGCCCCGGCGGGGCGTCAGAATGTAGCCCAGGGTCAGCGAGGGCAGGAGCCCTTCGCGCCGGCCTGGGTCAGCGTCGACCAATTTTTATCCTCTCCCCCCGAATCGCACGCTTCTGGGCGATTCGGGGGGAGAGGTTGGGAGAGGGGGGCATTTGTTGCCGAGTGGGAAGTGTCGCGTTTTGTTGTTGTCCGATCATTTTTCGGCATGCAGCGTGATTCTCGCAAATGAGCCAGGTTCCCCCTCACCCTGGCCCTCTCCCCCAAAGCAAAAAACACGTTGGGGGAGAGGGAAGGGTCTGACCCCCGCTGGGGCTACATGAGGAAGAAGTGGCCTCCTGCCGCTTCACGAATGTCGAATCTCAGCTTGGCCGGCACGGAGAGCGAGACCTTCACCCCAGGAGTTCAAACAGAACGATGCCAAAAATAGAATCTATCCTTACCGAACGTGTTTTGGTTCCACTGCGTCCCGAGTGGACGATCAAAGGAGGCCGCGGCACCCACGATAGGTCTCCGTTTCTTCTAGTACGGGTCAGGTCCGAGGGGATTGAAGGGCTCGGCGAGGTCAGCGGCACGTACTTGTGGAGCGGCGAGGGTTTTGAAACAGCCGACGCTGCAGTGAACGCGGTTCTCAGACCCGCTCTGGCGGGCAAAGAACTCTCACCCAGAGTCGTGCGACGCGAGATGGACAGGGTGCTGGCAGCGTTCCCGTTTACGAAGGCCGGCGTGGAGATGGCCTGCTGGGAAG
>Ga0187893_10004084_pt1 | contig 28321 bp, 20 predicted proteins | sample MA1701074metaG_FD_139574 | JGI IMG/M metagenome (GOLD analysis project Ga0187893, IMG submission 139574) | White microbial mat communities from a basaltic lava cave in the Kipuka Kanohina Cave System on the Island of Hawaii, USA - MA170107-4 metaG ... | reverse complement strand
TCCTCAGTCTCGGGTTCGCAACACCAAGCAACAAACGACCATCGTCACGCGAGTGCCAGTCGCCGCCTTGCCCCATTTTCATCCGGGATGGCGACGGCGCCCATCATGAGTCCTCAGTCGGAAATGGAGTTTTCCGCCGGGCGGGTAAGTGTAGACCCCAAGAGAGGCAAACGATTTGAGCAATGCCGAGGAACGGCGGCATTTCACAGGCCAGGAGAAGGTGTCGTTATTGGTGACCACGTCGTACGAATTGTCGGCGTAGCTTGCGAAGTTCGAATCATCGTCGCCGTTCAGGTCACCGTCCAGGATGGTCTCGTAGGCTAGGAACCTAACCTCCTACCGCGGATCTGTCAGGGCATTCGAGTGGATTTTGGTCGAGAATGCGAGAAAAAGTGCAGGTCGATCATGCCAGGTACCACGTCTTGAGTACCGGGCCTGAGATCGGCCCCGAAATACGATAGTGGATTGGGCAGTTTGGTACATTGCACCGAACGAGCGCGGCAATCCGGAGGTTGGACCCCACGGTTGAAACGGCGGGCGACGATTCCCAGATCACTTACGAGAGGAGAACAAACTGCCGCTCAAAAACACGGGACAGTCTCTACTCAGTGGCCATTGGGCCGCGTTCGTCTGACAGGATCCGGCCGTCGCGGAGCGTTATGGTCCGGCGGCATCGACGCGCGACGCTCAGTTCGTGGGTGACCATGATGATGGTCGTGCCCTGGGAGGCCAATTCATCAAACACGCCGAGAATCTTCTGGCCGGTTGCCGTATCCAGGTTTCCGGTCGGTTCGTCGGCGAGAATGATGAGTGGGTCGTTCATTAGCGCTCTGGCGATGGCGGCGCGCTGCTGCTGGCCGCCCGACAGCTCGGAAGGACGGTGATGTCCGCGATCCGAAAGGCCGACGCGGTCGATGGCGTAGTGAGCCCGTTCTCGACGAACCGCGGGCGGGGTGCCCTGATAGAACATGGGGATTTCGAGATTCTCAAGGACAGTCAGTTGCGGGATCAGATTGAAATTCTGAAACACGAAGCCGATTCGTGTGCCGCGGATGTCCGAAAGTTCGTCGTCGTTGAGTTCCGCGACGTCGATATCGCCAAGGATGTAGTGGCCGGAGGTGGGGCGGTCGAGACAGCCCAGGATGTTCATTAACGTGCTTTTCCCTGAACCGCTCTGCCCGCAGATCGCCACGGATTCACCTTGCGTAAATTCGATATTGATCTCGCGGAGGGCCTCCACACGAACATCGGTCCCGGGCAGCCCGTAGAGTTTTCGCAGGGATTGGACGGAGGCAATGGACTGGACGTTGGCAGGGGATGCGGCCACCACTTTGGAGTACTCCGAGGTCGGCGCACTTGATTCGGAGGCTAGTTTCCGGCGGTGCCCGCGCCGCTCTTGGGGGCGGGCGTCTCTTTGGGCTGGGGGCGTTGCTCGGTGTCGTTGTTTGCTTCTTTTCGCTCCGGCGAGTCGTCCTTACCGTGAATCTTGGTTTGTTTCACGGCGTGTTGCGCGCCGGAGGCGGGACGCTGATCGGCACCTGAAGCGGGCATTTGGATCATGACGGGTCGCGCCCCGCCGCGTGCGTTGGCGGGCATTCCCGTTGGCGGAACTCCCGGCGGGCGTTCCGCCGAGCGAGGCCCCCCCATTCGACCCGGACCGCCGCGTTCACCGGGACCTGCCTCCGGAAGGAGCCTCTTGTGCTCGTCCGAAGGGGCCAGGAGGATGCGCTCGTTAGCGGTGATCCCTTGCGTAACCTCCACGTATTCCATGCCCACGGCACCGAGTTTTACCTCATGGGGGGAAACTCCCTTGCTGTCATCCTTGAAAACGAATCGCTTGCCGCCTTTGGAAAAAACGGATTGAACGGGCACGGCCAATCGGTTCTCGACGGTTTCGACGAAGATTTCGCAATGGGCCGTCGTTCCCGGTTTGAGAGGAATGTCGGTGGGGTCAAGGGCGATTTCGGTTTCATACTCCTTCAAATCGGGGTTCAACCAACGGTTCTGGGTGTCCGCTAAGGCCGCGATCTTCGTGACCTTTCCGGTGAATCGCTTCCCCGGAACCCCTTCCACATCGAGCGCGACGGATTGGTCCATCCGGAGTTTGTCGGTCTTGGCCTCGTGGATTCGGACGACGGCCGTCATCTTGGCTGTATCCGGCAGTTGCATGAGTATCTGCCGCTCGAACACTTCGGCGCCTTCGCGGATTTGCGAGTCGGAGCTCATCATGCGGAATCCGCCGCCGCCCCCGCTGTAGTAGACGACGAACCCCTGGGTCGGTGCCGAGATGCGGCATTTTTCTTTTTGAGAGCGGAGTTTGGCAAGCTGGTCGACGATGATGGAGAGCTCTTTTTCCGCGCCTTCCAGGGCACGTTCCTTTTTCTTCTCTTCCGCAGCGGCGTTCTTCCTGACCCGGGCGGCTTCTTTGACAGCCTCGTCTCGGTCCGCTTCGCGTTTGCGCAATTCGACGGTATGAGTGTAGGTGTTCAGAACGACGAGCGCTTTTTCCGCCTTCTCCAGGTCCCACTCGGCTTTCTGGTAGTTGAACTCGTCTTCCTTGAACTCCGTTTCGGTGATGTAGGATTTTTCCTTGAGTTGTTTGGACGCGCTGTAGTCCTGGGTCCGCCGTTGCAGGGCTATTCTCGCCTGGTCGATTGCGATTTGGGCATCTTTGAGCTGCTGTTCCCAATCGCCCTTTTCGTATCGTTCGAGTCCGAGTTGGGCGAGTTCGATCTCTAACTCCGCTTTGCGGATGTCGCTTAGATTCTTGTCACGTTGGATTTCGAGTTCGGTGCGGGAGGATTCGAATGCGGTGATCGCGTTGGCCTCCTTGAGTTCTTCCTGGCGGATTTTTTCATCGATCTGGTCGCTGGCCAGAACAATCAGCAAATCGCCTTCCTTAACGGGCGTACCTTCGGCAATCAGGCTGATGATCCGGGTGCGGCCTTCGATCTCGGAAATGATATCGGTGGACTTGGCGGCCTTCAACTCTCCCTTTTCCTTGAGGACGACGCTGAAGGTGCGGAGCTCGACGGAGAACTTATCGACGGTCGCCCGCAGATTGGCGCGGCGAGTCCAATGGGTCATCGCCCACGACCCCGATCCGAGGACGCCGACCATGAGAAGCAAAAGCACAGCGCCTCGCCAAATTCTTCCGCGCCGTTTCGCTTGAACTCTGGATGCCTGTCGAGCGGCCGCGGCGGCCGCGGATGCTCCCCCCGCGGTGGTTGAACTTAATGCCGTCGCCATTCGAGCACTCTCCAGGGGTCAGCCACCGTAGGCTCGGGTTGACCGAACCTTGGGTGCACACTCCCCAACTGGAAGTGTAATCGACTATCCCGCAAATCGCCAAAGGTGTCTTGGGTAATTGGGGCGTAATAATTCGTCAGAAAGTACCCTGATTGCACGTGCCATGCCCATCCGCTATTGGCGGGCGGCGAAAACTTCAGCGCCGAGGAAACCCGCGCCAGACAGCCTCAGCACAGCCACCCATTCTCAGGGGGTATCCTGTGGGACCTTAATTCAGTGTCCTTTTTTTCGCTTCGGCGGCCGCGGGAGTCGGTACACGTACTCGCCATGCCAGACCAAGCAGTTCCAGCAGGCGAATCACCAGGAAACTGAAATCAAACTCCCACCAGCGCAGCCCGTGTCGGGCGGAAGTTGGAAAGGCGTGGTGATTGTTGTGCCAGCCCTCCCCCATGGCCAGGAAGCCGCAAAGGAAGTTGTTTCGGCTTTCATCGCGAACCTTGAACGGTCGGCGGCCCCAGATGTGGCAGACCGAATTGATGCTCCAGGTCACGTGATGAACCAGAAAAATTCGGGCCAAACCACCCCAGAGAAAACCCAACAACGCACCGGTCCAAGTACCTGAAAGCAGTCCACCGATGGCCGTGGGGATCAACAGCCCGAGGATGACCCACAATCCAAAAAGCCGGCTGACGAGGCGCAGCAATTTGTCGGCGTACAGGTCGCGAACGTAGCGGCCGAGATTGGGAGGCGCAGCCGCAAACATCCAACCGAGATGCGCGTGCCAGGCGCCGGCAATCACGCCCCATAGGCCTTCACCAAATCGGTGCGGCGAATGGGGATCTTCCGGCTCGTCACTGTGCTTGTGATGCCGGCGGTGATAGGCCGCCCAACGCAGCAACGGACCCTGAACCGACATCGACCCGAGCACGGCGAGGGCAAACTTTACCGGGCGAACCGTTTCAAACGATCGATGCACGAAAAGGCGGTGAAACCCGACCGTGATGCCCAGCCCAGTGGCCACATACATCCCGATCAAAAGGGAAAGCTCCGTCCACTGAATTCCCCGGCCCCAAAGCGATCCGATCGCGGCGACAAGTCCTAAAAATGGAATCAATACGCCAAGCAGAGTGATCGTCTTCTGGGTTCGAGAAGGGCGAACGAACGGAAACAACTCAGAGTCATCGACCGAATGGGCTTCGGGCATGTCAACGTAACCTTTTTCGTCGGTGCGGTAGCCGCGTCCGGAATCATAGATTCGGATCGTACCGCCGGTTCAGGAAAACGAGAGAGGCCGCACTTGCGGCCTCCCCGAGTTCGTCCAACCTAATTAGTATCGGCGGTTTCCACCGCCACCATAGCCGCCGCCGCCACCGCCGTAGCCGCCACGACCGCCGCCGCCCCCAGGACCACGACTCTCCTTCGGTTTGGCCTCGTTGACCTTGAGCGCCCGGCCGTCATGCTGCTGGCCGTCCAAGGCGCCGATGGCCGCTTGGGCCTCCGCGTTGGAACTCATCTCCACGAAGCCGAAACCCTTGCTGCGCCCGGTGTCGCGTTCGATGATAACTTGTGCGGATTCGACGGTACCGTGCGGAGCGAACAACTGCTGAAGGTCCGCGTCGCTAACCGTGTATCCCAGGTTTCCGACATATAACTTTTTGCCCATAAAGGTTTCTCCTGTATCAGGGCGTTTCGACCCGGTGTTTACTTTCAGGGTCAGCGTGAAAGAGGCCGAACATCCGGCCCAAAGGCAGGAGCAACGAGATTGGCAGATAGGCGCGAAGCTCAACGAAAGCCATTGCCTAGTAGCCGGTCCTCAGATCCAACCGACTGGGATTGTAAGTCGTGCTCTACGGAATGCAACACCTTTTTTTGAGAAAATATCCTGAGCGTGGTTTTTCCGTGGTGACGGCTCACGACCGGAATTCAGTCGCCATTCCGGGATCGTTTCCAGTACTGCCGTGGAGCGCAACCGAATTGTAGGTTGCAAATCCTGAGGACGCGGGTACCCAAACGCCCTGAAAAAAGAGCGGATACTTCCACACTTCCATCCTGAAACGGTCTCGCCGGCGAAACGGCACCCCAATTCTTGCAAAGCTCGGTCAAGGGAAATTACAGGGATCGGCGCATGGGGGCTGCTGATCGTACGCGGCCAGCAAGTTGAGCAGGTCGGCGAGTTCGATGGTCCCGTCGCCAGAGCAAGGCGCGATATCGCCCCTGGGGCAGGCAGTAAAATCCGCATAGCCGTCCAGTTCGCAAAGAACGTCGGCCAGTTCCACGATTCCGTCACCATCGGGAGGGGCAATATCGCCATAAACCTGGGGCACGCAGAGACATTCATCGGGGATTCCGTTGCCATCCAGGTCCTGACTTACCCTGTGGGCAATGTCGCATTCGTCGGGCAGACGGTTTTCGTTGCAATCGCCGCTTTGCCCCGAGGAAATGTCCCATGGATCGGCCATCGCGTTTCCGTTGCAGTCCTCGGCCAGGGCCCCCGCGGCATTGATGATGCCGTAGCCGCGAACGAACGTGAGATCGAATGTGTCGTTTTCGGCGTAGTCGCCCGCCGTGAAAAGCAAGTAACGCCGCATCTGCTCCACGGTCCATTCCGGATGGGCCTGGACAAGGCAGGCGACGGTTGCCGCGATCAACGGGGTGGAGAGCGACGTTCCGTTGACACCCGTGTAACTGACGTCGTTCGAGGAGCTCACGGTCCGCGTATTGACACCGCGAGCGAGCACTTCAGGCTTGACCCGCCCGTCGGCGGTCGGGCCGTCCGAGCTGAAGGACGCGATGTTGCCAATGTCGCTCACCGCGCCGCAGGTAATGGCATCGAAGGCGTCGGCCGGTGCGATCAGATTCGAGGTCGCCGGATCGGCGTCGTGGCCGCTGTTGCCCGCGGGGGCACAGCAATGGACTCCGTTCTCCGAGGCCGTGTTGACCGCAATGGTCGTGACTGCGGTGAGGCCGTTCATTTCGGCTTGCGAATACCAATCGATGTACCCCAACGAAGCGGTCATCAAATCCGCGCCGTTGGCCTCGACGAATTCCAGACCGGCCACGTAGTTGTCTTCCTCGCCGGGATACTCGTCGGCAACGTCTTCGGTCTTGCAAAGAATGTACGAGGCGTCGAAGGCACCGCCCACGTAGACACCCGGTTTGTAAGCCGCCATCGTCCCCAGAATCCAGGTTCCGTGGCGATGCTGATCGGGATCGTCGCCGGGCTCGATGTCCGTGTTGGGATCGTTGTTCAGAAAATCAAACTCGGCCACGACGGAAAGCGCGTGGGCCGGTTCGTTGAATGCCTGGTGCGTTCGATGGAATCCGGTGTCGAGGACACCGACGATAACCCCGGCGGCCGTGAAACCCTGGGCGTGCAGCGCCAGGAGGTTTATCTGCGAAATCTGCTCCTCCGTTTCGCCGTAGAAACCCCCACGTACTATTGAGCCGGCGACGTCATCCTTCTTCACGGGTTCGATCCGCTTGCCGCGCCGCACCGGCTCGATCTTTGAAATGAACGGAAGACTTTCAAGGTTCTCCACCTGCTCCAGGTTGACGCGGGCGCTGAGGGCGTTGAGCCACCGGCTGATGACGTGTACGCGGGCTCCAGTCGCTTCCACGGCGCGAACGTATTCGTTGGACACGGGAAGATCGCGAGAATCGAAGAGACCTGGGGCAGTTCTGCGCAATCGGCGGCGCTGGATCGCTCGAGGATGATACGTGGTCGTCAGTTCGGCGAGGGCGGCGCTTCGTGCCTCGGCCGTCGCATGATCTTTTTGCTCTTCGAGAAAAACCCAGACCTTGAGCGACTCCGCAGGATCCTGGGACAGGCGTTCGAGCAACCAAGGGTGCGTCTTGCGTGCGAGTCTCGGAGGAGGTCCGTGATGAGTAGTGCCTTGCGGGTCGGCGGGAAAATCCGCGGGGAGTGAGCGGACTGCAATGCTGAGCAAAAAAGCCATCGAAGTAACGACTGCACGATTTGAACCGATCGTCACTCTTTGCCCCTCCAAGGATTTCAAGTTGTCGACGCGACCGACCTCCGTGCAGCTCTCCTGGAACGGAGGCAACACTTGGACTTCGACCAAGTCCACCTCGTCGCACAGGAAGGGTGCATGGAGACGCAAACCACCATAACGCGCATCAGTGCGTACTTTGGGCAGGCGGCTCGTTGATCAATTGCTCGCCTGATTCGGCGGTGGCGGCGCGGACGAGCATGGCTTTGAGCTTTTCGAGGTCTTTGCACGCCTGGACCTTGGCTTGGGTCTCGCCGTTCAATTCGACTCCGCGCGACTTCAGTAACGTGGCGATGCCCTCGGTGAGCGCTTTTCGCTCGATCTCCTCTTTGGCTTTCTTGGCGGCCTCCTCCTGTTTCTCGCGCTCGAGCTTGCGCATCGCCAAATTTTCGCCGGATGCGGCCGCGACTTTTTGATACCAGGATTCGGGGTAGCCGGGGTGCTTTACATTGCCGAGCTCGTCTTTCACGTTGCCGTCCAGGTATTTGTAGAGCAGGAACTCGCCAAGCTTGCGCCAACGTTGGACCGTCACGTCGGCGGATCGAACGCTGTAGTCGGTAAGGTAATCCACCGCCAATCGCGGAGACTGCTTGTGCAGTGCCAGTGCCGCGGACTCGATCTCCGCCTGTTCAGCCGCGAACTTGCCTTCGATTTCGCGCTGAATCTTTTGCACGTCCTTGATCATGTCGTTGTAGCGAAGATAGGCGAAGTTCGAGACGTAGTTGAACACCCAGAACGCCGATTCCCAACTAAACTCGCGAAAGGAACCCGTACCCACGGCGAACGGGTGCGGCGCACGGGTGATGCCGCAATACATCGGAACGTAAACCGTACTATACGTGTCGTCCACGCCGAACCAAAGAACCCCGCCAATGGGGTCGGGCAGCCACGATCGTGATTGGGCGACAAAAGAGAATCCCGTTTGCTGGGTCGATGTGGCCCGCTCATGAAGGAACTCCTTCACGTTCGTTTCGTCTTTCTCGCCCTTGTCGTTTTTTTCTCCCACCTTCCAGGTGAGTGGCCGCCACCGGTAGGGCAGCTCATAAGGGCCGGCGCCGATGTCCTTGGTCATGTCCAGCGCGGTACCTTCGAAATGATCGCGCATCAATTCCATCACGTCGTGTACGCTCAGCTTTTTGTCGGGCTTGATGAACAGAGGAAGCGGCTCGGCACCGGAGACGCCGGTCACCCAATCGGCGGAAAAGTTCTGCGAAGGAGCCGCCCGCCGATACATGCACCACACCCGCGAGTCGCAGAACCGCACAGCGCCATAATCCAGTGCTCCGTAGACGTCGGCAAAGCTGAACTCTGTGTCTTTCCCGTTGAACCAGCCTTTCTCCCGCGCGAAACTAATGACATCGGGGGCGTACAACGTGTCGGGATCGTTCAAGGGGAACTGGCGAATCCTCGGGCCGTTGGCATGTCCGCTGATATAGCCGTCGGGCACCTTTCGGGCGACCCAAAGGCAACCTTTGACGTCGGGACCTTTGCCGATGTACTCAAAGAGCCAAACCTCGTTGGGATCGGAAATCGAAAACGACTCGCCCGAGCTGTGATAGCCGTACTCGGCCAGGAGGTCGGTCATGACCTTGATCGCCTCGCGCGCGGTCTTGGCCCGCTGCAACGTGATGTACATCAGGCTGCCGTAATCGATGATGCCCTTGGGGTTGGCCAGTTCCGGCCGGCCTCCAAAGGTCGTCTCGCCGATTGCCAACTGATGCTCGTTCATGTTGCCGACGACGGCGTAGGTCTTCTCAACCTGCTTAATCCGCCCCAGGAATTTGCCGGTGTCCCACTCGATGATGTCGAGCATTTCGCCGGCCACGTGGGTGCGGGCTGGGGTGTAATAGAGCTCGCCGTAAAGCGTGTGCGCGTCGGCGGAATAGGTAATGATCGTCGAGCCGTCCGCGGAGGCGCCCTTCGAAACCAGAAAGTTCGTGCAGGCGGAAACGGTGTTCTTACTCACTCCGAGCGCGAGCGTCCAGATTGTGAAGAAAACCCATCGATTCATAGCCAAACTTCTCCGGTTCATGTTCATGAAGTTGCGCATGAATTGCATCCTCCTTCCTATGGCAGCAGATCCGCGACGGCCAGGAGTGCCTCCGGCCTGGCAAGTGGCGACACAGTATTCCCCGGCGCATAGCGCCGGATTTCGGAATAGCGAAGTCCAAATACGGCCTCGGCGTCGGCGACCGGTCGTCGGTAGACCTCCACGCAAGCATCTTGCAGATTCACGATCCAATAGTCCGCGATTCCGGCGGCCGCGTAGATCGCCGCCTTTTTCGATGAATCGAACGACAAAGAGCTTGCGCCGATTTCTACAACCAAGAGAGCGGTTGTTGGATGATCCAGGTAGTCATTGTCACTGCCCGGCACAACGGCCACGTCGGGCTCCGGTTCAGAATCGGGTGCAAGCCGCAACGGCCCCTTTGCGCGGATCCAAAAACCGTCGCCGAACGCATCGCTCAACCATCGCCCGACTCGCCCCACCGAGACAAAGTGCCCGTGAGCCTGTGGACTCGTTTCAATGATCTCTCCGTCGATCAGCCCCACTCGGCGGTCGCCAAACCAGCCCATTTCAGCCATTTGGTGGTATTCCTGCCGGGTCCAGCGCCAAGGCTTGGGTGCTTGAAGCCTCCGCGTTTCCGTTCCAATCATTCAATTCTCCCCTGGCGGCCCACTGCTTTTCGGTCCTTGTGGTTGAACGGTAGAATCACGGAAATCAAGTGCATCACTCCGGTCGACAAGCTGCGCGAAGGGTCAGCAGATCGAGCTCGAAACCAGGAAGTGCTTTGACGATCGCGAAATCTCGGAATCATCGGGTCCCCCCCTGTCGACGCATACCTGGGCATTCGTTCGCGTGGCTCAGGTCGTTCTAATTTCGGCTCGCCGAGCCGTAGACAGTCGCCCCCGTGGTTTTCGGGGCTTGCTTCTTAAGATGCCCCTTGGCGACCAGTTTCTCGATCTCCTCCTGCACCGTATTGTTCGGCAACTTCAGGAGCATGGCCACTCCTCGAACCGTCCGCCATTTGTAGATACCGGCGGAAGTGGCTCGATAGACGTTCGCCTCCATCTCAGAAAGACCGGCCGGCACCGGAACATCGGGCAGTTCGACGGCGGGGGGCGATGTACCGGCCGTGTGTCCCCCTTCGCCGGCGGCCTTCGCCGCGGAAGGTTCCTGGATCGTCCAACCGCGTTGCTTCTCTCGGGCCTGCAAAGCGCCCAGGCCAAGCGCACCCGACAATGCGTCCTTCTTCGCCTTGATCTTGGTGCCGCCGGAAAACAATGCCGCGTTCTTGTCCGTCCATTCGGCGTACTGGTCCGGAAGCTCGTCCAACGGCCAGATGGCCGCGATGGGGCACTCTGGAACGCACAACGCGCAGTCGATGCACGTGTCCGGATCGATTACCAGCATGGCTGGCGAAGTGATCTCCCAAAAACACTCGACTGGACACACCGCACAGCAGTCCGTGTACCGGCAATCCACGCAACGTTCCGTCACCACGTGAGCCATAAATCCTCCCTTGGATCGGACCCAAATCTCCGCGATTCTCCATTGGCCTTTATACCGCACGCCACGCTTGCGTCAAATTGCTCATCGACCCGCAGGCGGGAAAAAGGCGAGTCACGCCCTTTTGGCGCACGATCAAGGACAACGGCGCGCTCAACGAGTAGTTTCCCGGCGGAGTGGAACAGCAGGCGAAATCGCTGCGCGGAGAAGGACCCGTCGTCGGACCGGCCAAAGGGAAAGGGCCGCCAAGAGTTCGGGACTTCGAGCGATACCTGGTCGATTCTTAGCACCGTCATTCGCGCTCACTAAAGGCTGCGCGTGTCGAATGACAACGGGACTTCCCCTGAGGTTTGAGATTTTCGCGAGGCTAATGGAATCCGTAGGTGTTGTACATCCGCAGGGCGGGTCCCGCAGCAATGCGCAGACTGAAGCCAAGCGAAGCCGAAGTCCCGCGCGTGCGCCCCGATAGGGCCGTGCCCGTACTGGGAGCGCGGCGGAGATCGACCCGCGTCACGCTGCGCGATGCACTTTCTGGCCGATCAATTTGCCGAGAACCATAACGATGGCCCCCCACGTGGCGACGGTGGGGATGGGCGTTTGTAAGCACTCGAGGATGCCGTCGGCGTTGTCGTCGACTGTTGACCCGGGTTGTGAGGGTGACTTGAACATGGGGTTCGAATTGCAGGCGATCTGAAGGAGCGACATTGCTCTTGCCGACACCGGTCATTCGGTTAGGATTCAGGGAGCCGTGGGCAAGCGACTCGGAGCAGCCGATGAGACTCCTTCGATTGGGCTGCCCAAGATCGGCACCGACGGCGGAGCAATGAACGCGCTGCTAGCTCAATTGGACAGAGCATCGGTCTACGGAACCGAAGGTTGGTGGTTCGAATCCACCGCGGCGCAATGGCAAGGCGGCGGCTCAGTAAGTGCCGCGGGATACGCGTAATCTGGTCACGGCTTTCGCGGTTACGATGAACCCGGCTATTCACCGCCCCCGGATCAGGAAACAGCGGGCCCGTTCCGTTAGGGGTTGGCGAAATCGGGCGATCGTCGAATCTTTGTTTTCTGGTGCGGATGCGGGTTTCATTCACGTTTTAGCACGGGTACGCATTCGTGCCCGTCTTGCGGCTGCCCTCGAACGCGGCCATTTTCGCATTGAATGACGGAGCAGAAGTCCCTGGAAATGTCGTAGCCATTATGGCCGTGGAAAGTTGCCTGACCGACGTGGAATTCGAGGGGCTTCGTGTAGGCGGCCTGGAAGAGCACGACGCCGCGCGATTGCGCGGGCACTTGGTACGGTGTACGATTTGTCGTTCCGCGTTTGACGGGTTTTGCGCAAAATCCGCACTCAAGGCGGAAGGCGGCTCGAAGCACGTCAATCATACGGTTTCGGTTCCCGGCGGCCGCTTGGACAGTTCGCCGAAGGGACGGCTGGCACGGCATCTCCCTCAGATCGAAGGATACCGAATCCTCGGCGTGCTCGGTCAAGGAGGCATGGGAATCGTGTACCGTGCCGTTCAAACACGATTGAACCGCACCGTGGCCTTGAAGGTGCTGCCGGCGATTATGGGTTCGGCGAGCCCTTCGGCGGTCGCCCGATTTCGTCGAGAAGCCACGGCCGCCGCACGCCTACACCACACGCACATCATCCCCATTTACGACTTTGGTGAATCGAGTGACGCGCTGTATTACGCAATGGAAGTGATCGACGGGGACCCGTTGAACGAGTTGATTCGCAAGTTCCATTCCGCCTCGGCAGCATCGCTCTCCCCCGCGGCCCTGTCTCAGCTCCTTCTGGCCGGTTCGGCCGAAGTTCCTCTCGACCCCAGCGGTTCAGCCGCTTCGGGGGGTCCTCTGGAGAGTTCCGGGGCGAGCATGGGCAGTTCCACGTCCACGCGAGGACGCGCGTACTACGGATACGTCGCGAAGTGGATCGCCGATGCCGCGGACGCTCTGCACTACGCTCATTCCCAAGGGATCATCCACCGCGACATCAAGCCCGCGAACCTGATCCTCTCCCGCGACGGGCGCATCATGGTCGCGGACTTCGGCTTGGCGAAGAGCAGCGATGAGGAATCGGTCACGATGACCGGCACACTGGTCGGCACGCTGCGCTACATCAGCCCCGAACAGGCGATGAGCAAGCGGGTTCACGTCGATCATCGCACGGACCTTTATTCGCTGTCGGCGACGATGTACGAGTTGCTCTGTTTTCAGCCGGCGTTTCCGGGAACGGACGACAAGGAAGTTCTCGGAGCGATCATTTCGCGAGATCCAACCGCGCCGCGAAAGATCGCTCCCACGGTTCCGCCGGAACTCGAGACCATCTGCCTGAAATGCCTGGAAAAATCACCGGACGAACGTTACTCGACGGCCCGCGAGATGGCCGAAGACCTTCGGCGATACATTCATGATCTTCCGATCGCGGCGAAGCGACCGGGCGTCGGGCAGCGCGCCGTCAAATTCGCCCGGCGGAGAAAGGCCCTGGTGGTGGCCACGGCGGCGATCGTTCTGCTTGCGGCGTCCGGCGTTTTCCTTGTCATCCTGAACATCCACAAAGAAGAGGCCGAGGCACAAGGGCGGATTTCGGCAACCGATAGCCACCGAGCGATGGGCCTGACCCATCGGGAACGAAAGAACTATGTCGAAATGGAGGAAGAGTTCCGGGCCGCATTCGAAATAAACCCGCAGGACCTCGATAGCCTCGTGGGTCTTGCCCAGGCGCTCTTTCTCCAAGCCGGCCCCTCGCCGGATGAAGAGGAAATGGGCCTGTTGCGTCAAGCGGAGCAAGCCTGCGGGCGCGCCCTTCAAGTGGATCCGAACCATGCATCGGCTTTGAATACGCTTGGGGGAGTTCTCAAAAACCTTAACCGATTGAGGGAAGCCGAAGACGTGTTTCGACGTGCGAGCGAACTCCACACCAAAGACACCGATCGGGCCTATTGGGCCGCGGCGCTTTGCAATCTCGGAATCTGTCAGGTTTTGTTGAAACGACCGGGAGACGGCTTCGCTTCGTTAAGAAAGGGGGCCGACCTATTCGAGCGATGCAAGCCCGATGGAAACAACTCTCATGCAGCGAAGGCATTGAGGAATCTTGCCGCCGTCGCGTTTCACCAAAAGGATTCGCGATGCGAACGATTCCTCGAGCAAGCCAACGATTGTGAGCCAAATCGGATGGGAAAGCTGCTTCGCGCCAAGATCAAGCTGCAAGAGGGCGATGCCGCGCAAATTCGCAGCGTGGTATCCTGGGCCGAGGGCATGGACGAAGATGCACGGGGTCAGGATGAACGAGTCAAGCGAATCCTCGCACTGGCCTACTTGAAGAACGAGGATTACGATCTCGCGGTGGACCACGCCGGCGCGGCGCTGGCCATGTCCGGCGGATTCCGCGTGGAATGCCGCCTCATTCAGGCCGTGGCGCAGGCGCGCAGGAGTGAAAAAGAGTTGGCGATACAGGCATTACAAGAATCCCTGAAACATTGGCCTGAAGGTCTTAAGGCCCCGGGTGACTATCTCGCGACCGCATGGGAAGGCGAGCTATGGTTTGAAGAAGCGGACCCTCTGCTGCGCCTTCGTGCGGAAGTTGAGGCCGTGTTGGACGGAACGGCGCCGACTGGCCTGAATCCCTCTGACCGCAAACCGTAGCGAAGCCCACGCTCGAGAATGTGATTGCCGCTTCGGACAAGTCCCGGACCGCGCGAACCCCTTTCCCCATCCATTCGCCGAACACATTGACCCGCGGCCATGGAGTTCCTAGGATTCCTCCAGTTTGGAAGGCAATAGAACCGAAGAGAGGAGAGGCATGGCCGGACCCCACACACAGGAATTCACGGATGCGAATTTTGAAAGCGAAGTTTTGGCGTCAACGGTGCCCGTGCTCGTTGATTTTTGGGCGGATTGGTGCGGACCGTGCAAGGCCCTCGCCCCGGTGATCGACGATCTCGCCACAACCTACACCGGAAAGGTGAAAATCGGGAAGCTGGACGTAAACGCCCATCCGCAAATCGGGGCACGATTTTCGGTCAGCTCGATCCCGACGATCATCCTCTTTCGAAAGGGCCAGCTTGTGGATCGAATAATCGGTTGGAACGGCAATCGCAAGGGACTTCAGGCCAAGGTGGACCAGTTGGTTGAAGTTCCGGCGAGCTGAAACCAGGCCCGAAAGAGAAATCCTGGGCCGATCGTCCAACTGCCGCGTGGGCCAAGCCAACGAGTAACTCATGGTGCATTCTTCTTTCAGTCTCGACGAATTCATGGCCGAGCCGCCCGCGGAGCGATCTCACGGAGGTTGCGGGAGCTGCGGTTCGGGCAAGACGGGCGAGCGTTGCGGCAACGGATTGGAGAAGATCTACCCCACCACGGCGGTTCGATTTGGCTACATGCGCTACATCGGCGAGTTCACGCATGCGCCGGACATGAAATTCAGTTGCGGCGCCATGGTGATTATCCAAACCCGGCGCGGCATCGAGGTTGGCAAACAGGTTTCACTCACCTGCGGGGGATGCGACAAATCGGTTACGCGGGACCAGATGAGATCGTGGGTGGAAACATGCGGCGAGGATTCGTATCTTTTTGACGCGGGGCGCATTCTTCGTGAAGCCACTTCCGCGGACCTGGCCGAACACAGCCACATCCAGAGCGAAAACCAGAAGCGGCGGCGGTTTTGTCAACAAGTGGCGAATCAACACGGCCTGCCGATCAAAGTGGTGGAGTGCGAGCAAACCTTCGGCGGCGAACGGATTTTGTTCTATTTTTCGTCCGAGCTGCGCGTGGATTTTCGCCCCATGGTTCGGGATCTGGCCCAGGAATACCGCACGCGCATCGAGGCCCGGCAGATCGGGGCGCGAGACGAGGCGCGTTTGCTGGCCGATTACGAGACGTGTGGCCGGGAAGTGTGCTGCAAGGTGTTTCTCAAGACCTTGCGGCCGATCAGTATGCGCATGGCCAAGCTGCAAAAGGCGACGTTGGATCCCAGCCAGGTCTCCGGGCGCTGCGGCCGCCTAAAATGCTGCCTGAGATACGAGCACACCAGTTACGAAGAACTTGACAAGCGTCTTCCGAGAGTCGGCCTGCGCATTCGCACGCATCACGGTGAAGGAACCGTGGTCAATCGGCAGATCCTGACTCAACTGGTTCAGATCCGCACCGACGCGGAAAAGCTGGTGACCGTGGTGGCCGAGGACATTACGGAATGGGGTGTGACGGCGCCTGTGCGTGATACGGCGACGACCGAGTTGGAAGGCGGTTCGACCCATGCGGAGGCCCCCCGCCGAGAGCGTCGTCCTCGGCAACCCTCCGGCCCCAAGCGGCCCTTCGGCCGGGAAAGCGAACGTGACGCGGGCACAACTTCGCAAACGCCCCGATCACCGCAACCCGATGTTGACGGAAATCGCGCCGCGGATCGTTCGGGCGAGCGGGCACCCGATGGTTCAGGAGAGGCCCTGAGGCGTCGGCGGCGGCGAAGACCGCGGCCTGCGAATGGTCAAGGGGATGCGCCGCCGGAAGGACCGCGCCGACCCCCTTCGGATTGAGCGATTGTCTCGGTTCGGGTGCGATCAGCGAGAAGGGATTTCGGTGATTGTTCGTTTTTCCACCCGAGTTGAAATTGGAGTTTGTCCGGTTGCGGAATTCGAATCATGAAAGAGAACCCCATCAAGGCCCTCGATGATCTGGCTCGATCCGTGGGCCGGTATCCGGCGGAGGCGTTTGTTTTCCTGCGGGAGGGGCTGACGTTTGCGGCGCGAAAAATACATGGACCGGAGTCCGACGTGTATCGTGCGATCCAGGAATACTTGGCCGAACACCAACTGACCTGGAACGACGTCGTCGCCCAGTACTTCGCCGGGACGCTGCCAAAGCCGTTGGGGCAATGGATCGATGAAGCCGGCGGTTGCCAGCAGCTCAATCGGCACATCAGCGGGCGAGAACTCTGCTGGGGACTTCGCGATTACGCCCAGCGTCGTTGGGGGCTGTTGGCGAGTACGGTCCTGGATTCGTGGAACATCCGCAAGACCGAAGACTTCGGACGAATCGTTTTCGGTTTCATTGCGGCCGACCTCATGCAAAAACAGCCCGACGATTCCCTCGACGATTTCCGCGATGTTTTCTCGTTCGCGGAGGCCTTTGACGCGAGTTTCAAGACCGCCGCGTGCACCGAAAGCGAAAACGAGGATTTCCGCGGCTGATCGTGCCCGCCGAGCTCCATTCCTGAAACGCCCCGAAGTCCATGCCCAGCCGGCGGAATCTTCTCCAACTCGCCGACACGCTCGGACTCTTCCGGAATTACACCGATGCCGCCGGTCGGCGTCATACGACCGGCAATGATACCCGGGAGCGAATCCTATCCGCGTGGGGCTTTGACGTATCGACCGAATCCGCGGCCGGGGCCTCACTCCGAAAACTGGAGCGAAATCCCAAACGCGAGGTTATCGAGCCCGTTCGAGTTCTCCGTCCCCACGACTCCAGTCCGACGACCGTTTCTTGCCAAGTTCCATTTGACGGGACGAACGGTTGGGATTGGTGTCTCGAGCTGAGCACGGACACAAACACCAATCCGCTGGATCGCGGCGCGCCTCCCCAAGCCCCGGGGGCTGAAGATCACGCGAAGAGCGCAACTCTTTTGAAACTGGAAGGGCATTGCACCGCAAACCCGAGGTCCAGGTTTGTTCGAATCCCATTTCCGGGCCGCCTTGCCCCGGGTTATTACAACGCAAACCTGGCCCTGCGATCCTCACGAAGGACCGTGGAAGCAAAACAACTCCTCGTTGTATCCCCAGGGATCTGCCACACCATTCGTGACGCCGTCGGATCACGACGGCTTTCGGGGCTGTGGATGAACCTCTACACGTTGCGGAGCGAGCGGAACTGGGGGCTCGGCGATCTGGGCGATCTTTGCGGCCTGATCCCCTGGGCCGCCCACAACGGATTGGCTTTTCTAGGACTCAATCCGCTGCATGCCCTGCGAAACTGCGACGAGCACATCAGCCCGTACAGTCCGCTCAGCCGGCTGTTTCGAAACTTCGTATATCTCGAAATCGAAGCCGTCCCGGAATACCGGACGTGCGCACGGGCGCGGTCCCTTGTTCAATCGACCGAGTTCGAAACTCGACTGCGGGGTTTGCAAAGCAGCGCATCGATCGACTATTCCGAAGTATCCGTCGCGAAACTCGAGATCCTCCGGTTGCTGTTCGTGGAATTCCGCGAACGGCATCTTCATCGACGATCGGATCGGGGCCGATCGTTTCAACGCTACGTCGATGCCGCGGGATCAGCCTTGGTGGACTTCGCGACGTTTCTTGCGTTGGATGAACACGCTGGCCGTTCGCGAGGAAGCCTCGTGCGGTGGCGGCAATGGCCGAAGGAGTTCCGAAAGCCGATGTCCACCGCGGTAGGCGATTTCCGTAAAAAACCGACCCATCAAGTGCAATTCTGGATGTACGTTCAATTCGAACTCGACCGCCAACTTGCAGTTGCGGCGGAAAGAGCCGAATCTTGCGGGCTCCCCCTGGGTCTCTATCACGATCTAGCGCTGGGATCCGCGAATGACGGCTTTGACCCGTGGGCCTTCCCCGCTCTTTTTCTCGACAAGATTCATGTCGGCTGCCCACCCGATGCGCATTCCGCGACGGGCCAGGATTGGAGCTTTTCCCCCATCGATCCAATGGCATTGCGCCGCGATCGGTATCGCTATTGGCGGCTGCTTCTGAGAAACATCTTCTCGCATGCGAGAATGGTTCGGATCGATCATGTCATGGGTTTGTTTCGGCAATTCTGGATTCCTCAAGGCTTATCACCCCGCCATGGAACGTATGTCGCGTATCCAGCCAAGGAACTGCTCGCCATACTGGCGCTCGAAAGCCGAAAACACAAGGTCGTCGTCGTGGGCGAAGACTTGGGCACGGTCCCGCGTGGTTTTCAGGCTCAACTCGCCCGGCGCGGAATCCTTTCCTCGCGCGTGCAAATGTTTGAACACGATCGCGCGGGGAGATACAAACCGGCATCGAGCTACAGTCGTCGCGCGCTGGTCACGGCCAACACGCACGATCTTCCGCCGCTGGCCTCGTGGATGAAGAAAGCCGATCTGATGTTGCGTGCCCGAATCGACGGCACTCTGAGTTCCACCGGACACGAAGAACGGCTGCGGCTTCGGGAGAAGGAAATCGCAGCTCTCCTGCGCAGACTCCGAAGGGATGGGTTTCTGCTATCGACCTCCCCCACTGCCCTCGAATCGCTTGGGGCGGCGTATCAGTTTCTGTTGGCCACACCGGCGGCACTGGTCGGAATATCTTTGGACGATTTGGCCGGCGAAACGGAACCGGTCAATCTGCCGGGAATCGGCCCACGGGTTCACCAAAGTTGGAGCCGCAAGATGACGCAGACCATCGAGGAACTCACGACGGATTCAAACATTCTAAGAATCCTCCGTGGGTTGCGCCTAAAGAATAGGCATCGACTGACCACACGAGACTCGGCGATCACCCGCGTTTCGCGGGGTCGGACCCGCGGCTCTTCTCGGCGCGGAGTTCGCGCTCGGCCTGTAGCCAATCGGTGACGGGGTCGCCCGTCCTTTCGTTCCGGGCCAGAAATATCCCATAAGCCCGCCTCGTGATTTCTTCATGAGTCGGCCCCCCATCGGTCCCGAGCTCGACCTTAGGGCCGGTCGTCGTCGTTTTTTTTAGTTGCACGGTACCCGGTTTGGCCATGTGTTTTCCCATAATCTTCGGTCCTCCGCCTGAAACGCTCAAACTATTGCCTTTTTGTGCACTCTCCGTTTCGAGGAGGACAGCGCGGTAGACCTGTTCCGTTTGCTCCGCGGCCTGATCCCAGGAGAACCGTGATTCGGCTTCATGTCGCCCGTTGCGGCCCATCTCTTCGATGCCATCGGGATCGGCGAGCATTCGACAAAGACCGCGGCCGATGGATTCCGAATCGGGCGTCACTTTCAGGCCGTTGTAGTCGTCGCGGACGAACTCTTCCGGCCCGCCGATGCGCGTGGCCACCACCGGTTTCATGGCGCTCCAGGCCTCAAGAATGACGATTCCGAACGGTTCGTTTCTGCTGGGAACGCAAACCACGTCGGTCGTCTTGAACAAGGAGATTAAGTCGAAACCGTTTCGATGCCCCAGGAACCGAGTCGAGCCGATAATCCCCATCGAAGCGACGCGGGACTCGAGACCCGCACGCATATCGCCATCGCCGGCAAAAACGATCTTGGCCTGGGGATGGTCATCGAGGACGGCGGGGACGGCCTCGACGAGAAGGTCCGGCCCTTTCTGCCAGGTCAGCCGACCCGCGAACAACACGCAGGGGTCGTCCAACCCGATTCGGTGCCGATGCCGGACTTCGCGCACGTCCACGTGGGCGTCGTATCGGCGGGGGTGAACACCGTTGTAAATGGCCGCCACCTTGTCGGCGGGCACGCCGTACTGTTCCTGAACCTCGCGAGATAGAGCCCGCGATACGCAGATGACCTGATTGGCGATGTACGCCCCCTCCCACTCGAGGTCGCGAATGCTTCGAGACATTGAATCTTCCCAATGGCAATTCCCGCAGCGGCCGAATTCTGTGGAATGGATGGTCAGGACCGTAGGCCGGCCGTGACGGTTCTTCGTCTGGCGAAGGGCGCCCACGGAAAGCCAGTCGTGCCCGTGAACGACATCAAAGGGACGCCCCATAAAATGCTCCGCCTCGGCAAAGTGCCACGTGAAGCTGTCGTTCATTCGGGCGATAAGGGTCAGGAAATCGGAATGCGACTCAAAAGGGCAACGATGGTAATGAACACCATCGACACAATCGTAGCGGGATTGTCCCTCCCCCATCCGCGTGAACACATGGACTTCGTGGCCACGGCGGCTCAGACCGGCGGCCAACTCCGTCGCGTGCGGGGCCAGGCCGCCGATTGCGATGGAGTGCATCGATTCCCAGGAGAACATGCCAATTCGCAAAGCCATACTATCTCCTTGCTCGCAAAAGCCGAAGTGCCAATCCCTTGGCCGGATCGACAACGAAGTCAACCTAGAAACACGGATGTGTCCAGGACGCCCGTTGATTCTGATTCGTAACTACGGACACGCAGGTTTAGAGAATCTTCCAGGGAATCCCAGGTTTCGTCGCGGCGGGTCCTTTCGGTTTCGTTCGCCGAGCGGAAAAAGGACCGCCCAAATTCAGAAGGATCAAGGATGGATCGCATCATCGCTCTAGCCCAAAGCTCGAAGGATACATCGTCTTCGAAACCCAAGAGGTCCTGCCCCCACCCCGTATCGCGCGTTGCCAGTCCAAAAGTATTTCGAACGGCCATAGCGCCGCCTCCGTCCTGCTCCACTGGGACCTCCGCGCAGCGCCCAGCATTAAGTCCAGCGTGAACGATGCACAACCTAAGCTCCGCTCCCCATCACGTCAAGCCCATCCTTGAAATCTTTTCAAGGCGATTTCCCCATCCGACGGCCTTGGGTATGTGCTTGGAATCGTTCAATTCCTGCGATGCCACAAGTACCGCAATTGTTACAGAGTCGGACGGGATTAGAACCTTTACGGCGATTCCGGGTTGTTGCGAGACTCTGGGTTGGACAGGGACCTCAGCACGACGGCGGCCAACGGTGGCAGCCGAAGGCTCACGGATTGGGCAAAACCGTGGCAGGTATGAGGTTGCGCGCTCATCTCGCCCGCCAACGAATAACCGCCGCCACCGAAGGCCGTGTCGTCTGTTGATAAAATCTGTCGATAGGTGCCGGGACGCGGGGCCCCGATTCGGTACCCCTCCCTGGGAACCGGGGTCAGGTTGAGAACCACGATCAGCAAATCGTCCCCATCCTGGCGGGCGTAGGAAACGACCGATTGCTCATGGTCGGCGCAGTCGATCCAGGAAAACCCGTCGTGGTCCGGATCGCGTTTCCAAAGACAGCTCGAATTTTTGTAAAGGAACCCGAGTGATTCAATCAGCTTTGACAGACCGGCGCGAAAGAGATCCGGTTCAAGATGCCAATCCAGGCTGGTGTCGTAGTGCCACTCGCCGTACGGGGCGAGTTCGGTTCCCATGAAAAGCAGTTTCTTTCCCGGCCGCGTGTATTGGTAGGCGAGCAATAACCGCAGGTTGGCGAACTTTTGCCACAGGTCGCCGGGCATTTTCTCCAGGAGCGACCGCTTGCCGTGAACGACTTCGTCGTGCGAGAGCGGATTGATGAATCGCTCCGCGTGCTCGTAGATCATGGCGAAGGTCAGGTCGTTGTGGTGAAATCTACGATGAGCCGGATCTCGTGAGAAATACTTCAACGTGTCGTGCATCCAACCCATGTTCCACTTGAACGTGAAGCCCAGCCCGCCAGCGGAGGTCGGTGCCGTGACCCCGCTCCAGCCGGTGGATTCCTCGGCCACGGTGAAACAGCCGGGGCAGTCGCTGCGCACGGCATCGTTGACGGCGCGAAGCAGTTCGATGGCCTCGATATTCTCCTTGCCGCCGTATCGATTGGGGAGCCACTCGCCTTCCGCGCGGCTGTAGTCCAGATAGAGCATCGATGCCACGGCGTCGACTCTCAGGCCATCGATGTGGAACTCTTTCAGCCAGTACAGCGCGTTGGAGATCAGAAAGCTGCGGACCTCGTGTCGCCCGTAGTTGAAGATGAGCGTGCCCCAGTCGGGATGTTCGCCCAGGCGCGAATCCTCGTGCTCGTAGAGGGCGGTCCCGTCGAATCGACGGAGGGCGAAATCGTCCTTGGGGAAATGAGCCGGAACCCAGTCGAGAATTACGCCGATGTCATTACTATGGCACTCGTCCACGAAAGCGCGGAAATCGTCCGGGTTCCCGTATCGAAACGTCGGAGCATAATATCCCGTCACCTGATATCCCCATGAGCCGCCAAAAGGGTGCTCCGCCACAGGCAAGAGTTCGATGTGCGTGAAACCGAGCCGCTTGACGTGATCGACCAGCAGCGGAGCGATTTCCCTGTAGTTCATGACACGATTGCCGTCCTCGGGAACGCGTCGCCAGGAACCGAGATGAATTTCGTATACGGCCAGCGGTTCACGAGTGACGTCGCGGCGGCTACGTCCCTCGAGCCATTCCTGATCCGACCAGACGAAGGTCGATCGATAAACGACAGAAGCGGATTGGGGCGGCGGCTCCATGCAGAAGGCATAGGGGTCGGTTTTATGACGAAGGGATCCGTCGCGGGTCTTAATTTCGTATTTGTAGAGGTCGCCGGGTTTCATTCCGGGGATGAAAAGCTCGAGAACGCCCGATTGGCCCAACCTCCGCATGGGGAATCTCCGGCCGTCCCAGCGGCAGAAGTCGCCGACGACGCTGACACGACGGGCGTTGGGTGCCCAAACCGCGAACGCAACCCCTTCGACCCCATCGAGCACGCATGTATGGGCCCCCAGTTTTTCCCAAAGGCGGCGATGCGTCCCTTCGTTGAATAGGTGGAGGTCCCAATCGCCGAGAGTGGGCGGGAAGCGATAGGCGTCCTCACCCGTCCATTCGTTGCCGTTCGCGAATCGGAACCGAAGTCGGTAGCGAAGCGAAAGGGACTCGTCGGCAAGAAAAACGGCGTACAACCCGGGAAATTCCGCAGCGTGCGTGGGCATCAAGCGGCCATTCGGAAGAAGAACTTCGGCCGCTACGGCGTCGGGATGAAACGCGCGGACGATGACGCCATGCTTGGCGTTTCGGACCGCCGCATGGGCACCGAGAAACCGGTGTGGCTCGCCATGATCGGCGTTGACGATCGCCGCAGCTTCGTCCGAATTCAAACCGAGCAGCGAATCGTCCTCGCGAATCGTTTCATCCCAAACGTTCTTCATGAAAGCAAAGCCTCGAGCAGGATCAGCGTTCGCGGCGGCACATCGACCGTGGGACCGGAAACGGCGCCAGCCCGGTTGTCCCGCTCTGCCGTGTCGAGCCGGACGAGCCAGTGAAGACCAGCCGAGTTTTGAGGCAGCGGATAATGACAAGACTTCGCCCCGCCGTTGAGAAGCAGGAGCAGCGAGCATCGTGGACCGGTACGGTCGATTGAATTGAGCTCATCGTTGAATGGTGATTGGATCCAAAGCCCGAAGACGTGTCGCCGGGCGTCGTGCCAATCCTCCTCGGTCATTTCGCGGCCATCCTCACGCAGCCACAAAACGTCAGCGGCTCCATCGTTTTCGCTGAATCGGCCGCGAAAAAACGTATCCCGGCGGAAGCACGGGAATTCGCGACGAAGGGCGAGGACCTCCCGGACAAACCTAGAAAAACCGCGGCGCGAATCGTCCAGAACCCAATTCAGCCACGATATTTCGCTATCTTGGCACCAGGCGTTGTTGTTGCCTTGTTGGGTTCGATCGATCTCGTCACCATGCGAAAGCATGGGTACGCCCAGGGAAAAAGCCAACGTGGCCATGAGGCTTCTCTTCACTCGCTCGCGCATCCGCACAATCTCCGCCCGATCCGTGGGGCCTTCGACGCCCCAGTTTCGGCTGTAATTGTGATCGGCGCCGTCGCGGTTGTCCTCGCCGTTGATGGTATTGTGCTTGCGTTCAAAGTTGACCAGATCCGTCAAGCTAAACCCGTCGTGACAGGTCACAAAGTTGATGCTCGAAAGCGGCCCTCGGCCGTCGCCGGAGAAAAGATCGCTGCTTCCGGTGATCCGACCGGCGAGATGCGCTACCTGCCCCGCGTCGCCCCGCCAAAACCGTCGAACCGTGTCACGATATTTGTCGTTCCATTCTGCCCATGGTGGCGGGAACTTCCCGGTCTTGTAACCACCCGGCCCGAGGTCCCACGGCTCGGCGATCCACTTTACCGCGCCAAGAACTGGATCCTGGGCGACGGCAAGCGCTAACGCGCCGAAGGGATCGGCCCCTTGCGGTCCGCGCAACAAGGCGGGGGTGAGATCGAGGCGAAAACCGTCCACGTGCATTTCTTCGACCCAATATCGCAAACTATCCATTAGCATTTGAAATACTCGAGGATGCCGTACGTTCAAAGTGTTTCCACAGCCGGTGACATCGTTGTACTCCCGCGGGTCTTCCGCATTGAGTCGGTAATACGACAAATGGTCCAGGCCCCGAAAGCACAGGGTCGGGCCGAAGCGGTCTCCCTCGCCGGTATGGTTGTACACAACGTCGAGAATGACTTCGATGCCGGCACGATGGAACGCGAGCACCATTTCCTTGAACTCGGCGACTTGCCGGCCGTCGTCTCCCGTTGCATAACGGGCTTCCGGAGCAAAATATCCGATCGTGTTGTACCCCCAGTAATTGCGCAATCCGCGGCGTTGAACTTCCTGCTGGTCGACAAAGTGCTGGATGGGAAGAAGCTCGACCGCGGTGACGCCGAGCCCTCGCAAATGGTCCAGGATCGGGTCCGAGGCCAGGCCGAGATAGGTTCCGCGGAGCGGTACGGGAACATCCGGATGCTGGACCGTCATGCCTTTGACGTGGCATTCGTAGATCACGGTGTCGCGCCAGTCGGTCCTGGGTGGCAAATCGTCGCCCCAATGAAATGAGGAATCGATCACGATGCTTCGGGGAGCGATCGACGCCGAATCGCGCTCGTCCCTTCGCTGATCGAACTCGGAAGGTCCTGAATCGAAGTCGAGCAGGACGCCGTTCGCGGGGACGCGGCCGGTGATGGCCTTGGCAAATGGATCGAGAAGGAGCTTCTGCGGGTTGAAACGGTGCCCCAAGTCCGGGCGAAAGGGTCCGAAGGCGCGAAAGCCGTAGCGCTGGCCGGGGCCGGCATTTTCAATGTATGCATGCCAACGATCCCGGCCTTCCCGAAGTAGCGGAACGCGGCGTTCGGTTTCTCCTCGATTGGATCCGAAAAGGCAAAGTTCAACAGCCTCGGCGTGTTGCGAGAACACGGCAAACTGAGTTCCGCGGCCGTCCCAGGTCGCGCCGAACAATGAATTCGAGGAGGTGTTGCGGGACGAAGTTTTCATGCTGTCGGGTCGTCTTCGAACGCGGAAGATCGTATGGGGTGCTATCGGATTCACCAAGAGGCCCGCGGGCACTTTTGTGTTCCCACGGATTTTGGTCGGCCGCAGCGCGGTCGCCTGGTGGACGAATTGCCGCGTGACCGCTACAAGACTGCCGTGGCGTTGCGGATGGGAAAGCACGAGCCGCAGATTCCCGATCCGCGCGGGCCCCAACGGCGTCTTTCGGCGCGGTTGAATAAGGCCCTTGGCGGACCTAGGCGACCGGTTCCGTATCCCGGAAGGTACCCGCCGCGAATCGCCGATAGGTAGGGATATGTGGAACCCCAGCATGACGAACGATGTGCCGCCCGCCGGCAGCGCATCGGAAGCCGTCAAGAACTCCGATCCTCGTTTGCTCGCAAATTCCTCTAGGTCTTCCGTGGTGAACATGGGTACGGTCAAGCATGCAACTGAATTGAGGCCGCGGAACGAAGAGAATGCGCCGGTTTCGGTCGAACTCCGCTTCATTGCCTATTTTTCGATGGAGATCGGGCTGGTCACCGAGCTGCCAACCTACGCGGGCGGCCTGGGGGTTCTGGCCGGAGACACGATCCGGGCTGCCGCCGATTTGCACGTGCCCATGGTCGCGGTCTCGCTCCTGCATCGCAAAGGCTATTTCCGGCAGGTTCTCGACGTCCACGGCCACCAGACGGCTGAGCCGGTCAATTGGGTGGTCAGCGATTATCTGACCGAAATGTCCGAGCGGGTGTCCGTGTCGATTGAGGGCCGGTCGGTCCAACTTCGTGCCTGGTTGTACGAAGTGGACGGCGTCGGGGGCTACAAGGTTCCAATCTACTTTCTGGACAGTCACGTGTCCGAAAACTCGGAAAGCGACCGGGCATTGACCGACTTCCTCTACGGCGGCGACGCGAGGTATCGGTTGTGTCAGGAAGTATTGCTGGGCATCGGCGGCACGCGAATGCTTCGCGCGCTCGGATACAACTCCGTTCAGCGCTTTCACATTAACGAGGGGCACGCGGCGCTGCTGACCGCGGAACTGCTTCTGCAGGATTTGTCCGGCCGGAGTCGGCGTGAGCCCACCGAGGACGAGATCGAATCGATCCGCCGGAAGTGCGTGTTTACAACACATACGCCGGTCCCCGCCGGACACGACAAGTTTCCAACGGAGCTCGTGCATGAGGTGGTGGACCCTCTCACGGTCAACTTGCTGCAGGAAGTCGGCTGTCTGGATGGGGCGTTGAACATGACCTTTTTGGCTCTTAAGCTCAGCCGCAAGGTCAACGGCGTGTCCCTGCGTCATGGCGAAGTTTCCAGCCGGCTGTTCGCCCCACATACCGTTGAGTTTGTCACCAATGGCATTCATGCCCCCACCTGGGCCGGTGTGCCCATTCAAGAGGTCTTGGACAAGTATGCCCCGGGATGGAAGACGGACCATGCCTGCCTGCGGCTGGCGCTGCAGATTCCCAACCATGAACTTTGGCAGGCCCATCGCCTGTCCAAGCTTCGCCTGATCGACTACATCAATCGCGAGACCAACGCGGGCATGCACGTGGATTGTTTCACGATCGGGTTCGCCCGGCGGGCGGCGCTGTACAAGCGGGCGGACTTGCTTTTTGACGATATCGAGCGTCTCTTGCGAATCCATTCCGATCATCCCTTCCAACTCATTTACGCGGGAAAGGCTCACCCCCACGACCAGGGCGCCAAAGAGCTGATCCAACGAATCTTCCAGGCCCGCGACCGCCTGAAACACCAACTCAAAATCGTCTACCTCGAAAACTACGACATTCGGATGTGCCGGCTCATGGTCGGCGGCGTGGATTTGTGGCTGAACACGCCCGAGCCGCCCCTCGAGGCCTCTGGAACCAGCGGAATGAAGGCGGCGCTCAATGGAGTGCCGTCATTGAGTGTCCTCGACGGATGGTGGGTCGAAGGGTGCCAGGAAAACGTCACCGGCTGGGCCATCGGCAAGGACGATTTTGGCTTGGGAACCTCACACGACCGGGCGCTGGCCGCGAGGCAGATGTACGACAAGCTCGAATACGTGATTCTGCCCATGTACTACCACGACCGCGATCGCTACGTCGGGATCATGAAACATTGTGTGGCCATTAACGGGGCCTATTTCAGTACCCACCGGATGATGCAGCAATATGTGACCGCGGCGTACTTGTCTTGAAACTGCGTCCGTTACCTTGAGTGCGTCCTAATTCTCCCTCACCCCTTGGGAGAGGGACGGGTTGAGGCGGAGCCGATCCCGATAGGGCATTGCTCGTATCGGGAGCGCGCCGGGCGTGAGGGCTATCCGGTGCACCCACCCTCCAGGCGGAAGAAGGATTCCGGAGCGGATTCGGTTGCGCCGAGTTCGGTGTTACCGCGCGGGTCTCACGGAGGGGCGCTCGCCCGATTCCCTCCCACCACCGATCACCCGTCGCATTGTTAGGGTGGCAGGGAAGCGATGCAGTTTCCGCAGTCGTGAAGTGGCCACTTGCGTAACTCCGCCGACGCCCTCGGGTGCCGGCGGAGACGGATTCATTCCGCTTGCCCAGTAGACCCGGGTCTCTGCCTTTTTTGACGTGCCCGAACGCGCAGCACTCAGCAAGGTGGGACGAAAAGAGATTCGAAAGCAAAAGAAAGTC
>Ga0187893_10004083_pt1 | contig 28329 bp, 25 predicted proteins | sample MA1701074metaG_FD_139574 | JGI IMG/M metagenome (GOLD analysis project Ga0187893, IMG submission 139574) | White microbial mat communities from a basaltic lava cave in the Kipuka Kanohina Cave System on the Island of Hawaii, USA - MA170107-4 metaG ... | reverse complement strand
CCGGTCCCAGGACAGCGCGTTTCCTTGCCACAGAAGGACTTTCGCGACCACCCCCCGCGGCACCTGCAACGAAGTCAAGATTCTTCGATCAACCCGACCCGCCGGCATGTGCGGAACCCGGGAACTAGCGTTACGACGAGGCCTTCGTGAAAAGCTGCAGGGGGAAGACTGCTCCGATGATCAGACGCTCGTTCCGGATTGGGCTGTGGGTCGGTCTGACCGCGGGAGTCGTCGCGGCCGCGATGAAGCTCTACCAGCGGCGCGGGTCGGACCGCACGGCCGACGAGCCCACGGCCCGCCCCGAGAGCCGGGACCGCCCGGCCTGGCCCGCGCTGGCACCGGACCCGGTCCTGCACCCGGAGGGGACGCCGTCGACGGGCTCGACGGCGTCCATCGCGCCCGAGGTCGTGCCCCCTGAGCCCCCTGAGCCCCCACAGCCGCTGCCCACCCCGACCCCCGGCCCCCTGCCTGGTCCGGGGCCCATCGATCCCGGCCCGGGCCCCCTGCCTGGTCCCGAGCCCATCGATCCCGCCCCGGGCCCCGAGCCCAGCCCGGCACCGGTGCCGGCGGCGCCATCGGCGGCGCGACCGACCCGGCCGGTGAAGGCCGGGCGCAAGGCGCCCATCAAGGCCCGCGGCGCACGGTCGTGGGTGGAGCCTCGGGGTTCGCAATGCCCCAGCGCCCATCCGGTGAAGGCCAAGCTGTCGAGCATGATCTTCCACCTGCCGGGCATGGCGAACTACGAGCGCACCACTCCGGACCGCTGCTACACCTCCGCGGAGACCGCCGAGGCCGACGGGCTGCGCCCCGCCAAGCGCTGACCCCGCGTCGACCCCGCGGCCCCGAAAGGCATGGCGAACCCTGCGCCGGTTTCGTCGCCGGGTGCCCCGGAAACGAGATTCGAACATGCCGGCGGGGGGTGTGGGGACCGAACGTAACTGACGCTCCGCCGGAGCCCCCCGCCGATCGATCGGGCTTGTCCGGTCGACCGGCCACAAGCAGTGAACGTCCGCCGCAGGCGGACGGCCACCAAGCTCGCCCGCTCGGAGCGCTCGGAGCGAGCGAGCGAGCGAGGGCGAAACCTCAGTCGGCGCGCAGGGCGTGCACCGAGGTGATCCCGCGATGGGCCCGGATGCGGTCCTGGACCTCGGTGGGGACGGGCACCCCGGTGGTCAGCACCTGCAACGCCGCCGCCCCTTCGGGCGAGCGGCCCAGGTGCATGTCGTCGATGTTGACGCCGGCCTCGGCCAACGCCGAGGTGACCGCGGCGATCATGCCCGGCTCATCGGCGTTGCGGACCACCAACATGTTGCGGGCCGGCGGCAGGTCGACGGTGTTGTCGTCGATCATCACGATCCTGGCCTCGCCCCGCAGCCCCACGAGCGTTCCGGCGATGGCATGGTCACCACCCCGCACGGTCACCAGGTTCACGTAGTCCAGCGTGGTCGCCGTCGTAGTGGTCACCACCTCCACGCCACGGTCCGCGGCGATCCGAGGGGCGTTGACGTAGGTCACCGGCTCGTCGCTCACGCCGCCGAACACGCCCTTGAGCACGGACAGGGTCAGGATCCGGGTGTCGTGGTCGGCGATCTGGCCCTGGTACTCCACCTCCACCATGGCCGGGACACCCTCGTTCAGCGCGCTGTAGAGCCGCCCGAGCCGCTCGCCCAGGGGAAGGAAGGGCCGGACCGCCTCGGCCGCCTCGGCCGCGCTGACGTTCACCGCGAAGGGCACGAACTCGCCGGCCAGCGCCAGGCCGACCTGCTCGGCGATCGTGTCGCCGGCCTTGTCCTGGGCCTCGCGCGTGCTCGCCCCCAGGTGCGGGGTCACCACCACGCGGTCAAGCCCGAACAGGGGCGACTCCGTGGTCGGCTCCTCGGCGAAGACATCGATGGCGGCGCCACCGAGCCTGCCGTCGCGGACCGCCTCGGCCAGCGCGGCCTCGTCGACGATCCCGCCTCGTCCGACGTTGACGATGCGCAGGCCGGGCTTGGCCTTGGCCAGCAGCTCCATGCCGATGAGCCCCACGGTCTCGGGCGTCTTGGTGGCGTGGATGGTGATGAAGTCGGCGATGGAAACCAGCCGATCGAGATCGACGAGCTCGACGTTGAGCTGGCGCGACCGCTCGGCGGAGACGAAGGGGTCGTGCGCGCACAGACGCATCCCGAAGGAGAGGGCGCGCTGGGCCACCAGCGTGCCGATGCGGCCGAGACCGACGATGCCGAGCACCTTGTCGGCCAGCTCGACCCCCTCCCACCGGGCGCGCTCCCAACGACCTTCGGTCAGGGCGGCATGGGCCTGGGGGATGTTGCGGGCCTGGGCCAGCAGAAGGGCCATGGTGTGCTCGGCCGCCGACAGCACGTTCGACTGCGGGGCGTTGACCACCATCACGCCCTGGCGGGTCGCCGCCTCGACATCGACGTTGTCGAGGCCGATGCCGGCTCGGCCCACCACCACGAGATCGGTCCCGGCGACCAGCACTTCGGCGCTGACCGTGGTGGCGGAGCGGATGATCAGGGCATGTGCGCCCACGACCGCCTCCCGCAGATCGTCGGCCGAGAGCCCGAGGCGGAGGTCGACGTCGTGACCGACGTCGCGCAGGCGCTGGAGCCCGCCCTCCGCGATGGCCTCCGTGACCAGGATGCGCGCCATCGGGATCAGCTCCCGACCAGTGCTGCGATGCGGCCGAGGCCCTCGGCCAGGTCGTCGTCGCCGAGCGCGAACGACACCCGGGCATAGCCCGGAGCGCCGAACGCCTCACCCGGGACGATGGCCACCTTGGCCTCGTCCAGGAGGACGGCGGCCAGCTCGACGGTGCTGGCGGCGCTCCGCCCGCCGATGTCGCGACCGAGCAGGCCGGTCAGGTTGGGGAAGGCGTAGAACGCGCCTTGAGGCTCGATGCAGGTGACGCCGGCCAGGCCGTCGAGGAGCTGGTAGGCCGTCTGCGCCCGGCGGGCGAAGGCGTTTCGCATCTCGTGCACGGCCTTGAGCGGCCCTGATACCGCGGCCAACGCGGCCATCTGGGAGACGTTGGCCACGTTGGAGGTGGCATGGGACTGCAGGTTGGTGGCGGCCTTGACCACGTCGAGCGGACCGATGAGCCAGCCCACCCGCCAGCCGGTCATGGCGTAGGTCTTGGCTACGCCGTTGAGCACGACGCAACGCTCGGCGAGGTCGGGCACGACCGCGGGCATCGAGGTGAAGGTGCTCTGGCCGAACGTCAGGTGCTCGTAGATCTCGTCGGTGAGGACCCAGATGCCGTGCTCGACCGCCCAGCGGCCTATGGCCTCCACCTCCTCCGGTGGGTACACCGCGCCGGTCGGGTTCGACGGCGACACGAACACGAGCGCCTTGGTGCGCTCGGTGACCGCCGCCTCGAGCTGGTCCACCGTCACCCGAAAGCCGGTGCGCTCGTCGGTCCGAAGCACCACCGGCACGGCCCCGGTCAGGGCGATGGGCTCGGGGTACGTGGTCCAGTAGGGCGCGGGGAGCAGCACCTCGTCGCCGGGGTCCAACAGGGTGGCAAAGGCGTTGTACACCGCGTGCTTGCCGCCGTTGGTCACCAGCACCTGGGACGGGTCGACCTCGTAGCCGGAGTCGCGGCTGGTCTTGGCCGCGATGGCCGCCCGCAGCTCGGGCAGGCCGCCGGCCGGGGTGTAGCGGTGGTTGCGGGGGTTACGACAAGCCTCGATGGCCGCCTCGACGATGTGGGCCGGCGTGGGGAAGTCGGGCTCGCCGGCGCCGAAGCCGATGACCGGCTCGCCGGCCGCCTTGAGCGCCTTGGCCCGCGCGTCCACGGCCAGGGTGGCCGACTCGGTGATGGCGGCGATCCGCCGGGAGATACGCCGTGAGATGGGCCGTGGGGTTTGATCAGACAACAGATTCGCTCCTGCGATGGTGCTCGGGTGATTCGCTCGGGGGAGGACCGGCCGCGATAGTGGCACGCCATGGACGACGCCCCGCCCGATATCAGGATCCCTCCCCATCTGTTGCCCAGCGACGGCCGCTTCGGCTGCGGCCCGGCCAAGGTCCGGCCCGAGGCGGTAGAGGCTCTGGCCAAGGCCGCCGGCGCCTACCTGGGCACCAGCCATCGCCAGGCTCCGGTGCGGTTCATGGTCGGCGCCCTGCGCAACGGGCTGACCGAGCTGCTCGTCCTGCCCGACGGCTACGAGGTGCTGCTGGGCAACGGGGGCACCACGTCGTTCTGGGACGCAGCCACGTTCGGGCTGATCGGCCAGCGCAGCCAGCACCTGAGCTTCGGGGAGTTCTCCTCCAAGTTCGCCACCGCGGTGGCGACGGCGCCGCACCTTGGCGAGCCGTCGATCATCGAGTCCTCCCCGGGGACGCACCCCGAGGCGGTGGCCGACCCCAGCGTCGACGCCTACGCCCTCACCCACAACGAGACGTCCACCGGCGTGGCCATGACCCTGCACCGCCCCGTCGGGGCCACCGCGGGCCAGCTCGTGCTGGTCGACGCCACGTCGGCCGCCGGTGGCCTTCGCTTCGACCCCGCCGGCGTCGACGTCTACTACTTCGCACCCCAGAAGGGGCTCGCCTCCGACGGCGGGCTGTGGCTGGCGGCCTGCTCACCGGCCGCCATCGAGCGCATCGAGCGCATCGCCGCGTCCGATCGTTGGGCGCCGGCATCGCTCGACCTCGGCATCGCCCTGGCCAACAGCCGGGCGGACCAGACGTACAACACCCCGGCGCTGGCCACCATCTTCCTGGCCGAGCAACAGGTGGCATGGGTCAACGGCAACGGCGGCCTGGGGTGGGCCGCAGGGCGCAGCGACCGCTCGGCCGAGATCCTCTACGGCTGGGCCGAGGCGTCGACGTTCGCCATGCCGTTCGTGACCGAGGTGGCCCAGCGCAGCCATGTGGTGGCCACCATCGACCTCGACGGGGTCGGCGCCCCGGCGGTGTCGGACGTGTTGCGGCGCAACGGGATCGTCGATACCGAGTCGTACCGCAAGCTCGGGCGCAACCAGCTCCGCGTCGGGTTGTTCCCGGCCATCGAGCCCGACGACGTGAAGGCGCTCACGGACTGCATCGACTACGTGGTCGAACGCCTCAGCGCCTGACCCAGACCCCCACCCCCGCCACCCCCCACCCCCCACCCCACCCGCCCCGGCATTCCGCGACAATCGGTGGGGCCCCAGCCCCACGGTCTGTCGCGGAATCGCCCAGTGATGGTGGTGGTTTCGGTCAAGCTCGCCGGACGGCGGCGGCGGCGCGTACTGCGCCGTCCGAGCCGAGCAGCCAGAGCTCGATCCCGTCGTCGCGCTCGACCGTGGCCACGTCGACCGCCGGGGCCGGGGCGATGGCCGCCCGGAACTCGAGGACGGCTCGCAGGGGAGGACCAACGTCGCCACGTCGGGCCAGCGCCTCCTCGACGACTTGCCAGTACGCGGCATTGTTCACGTGGCCGAGCACGTCGTAGTCGCAGTGCCGAAGCGGCCAGGCCCGGCGCGTCGCGTCCACGGCGTCGGGGAGCGGCGCGTCACCGAGACCGAGCACGGGACGCACGACACGCCCACCCGCCGCCTCGCCGAACAGCTCGAAGAACTGCGCCGGTAGCCGCTTGGGCCGCAGCGTGACCGTATCGACGTGCACCCACAGGGTGGCCGCCTCGATGTGCGCGCCCCGGTCGCCCGTGATCGACACGCGGCGCTCGGCCCACCGGCTGCCCGCCCCGGCGCAGAACGTGGCCAGCTCCAGCATCTCGGCGAAACCCGCCGGTGCGAGCACGTCGATGACGGTCCGCCGCACCACCCAGCCCAGGACGTCGACGAACCCGGCGTCGGTGGTGTCCTCGTTGGAGACGTCCTGGAGATAGCCGGCGATGGCGTCGAGGCGAACACGGCCGCCGGGGCCGGTGTCGCCGAGCCCGGTGCGACGCCGCCCGCGATACACCCGGCCCCGCGACGGCACCGGCACCAACTCGTCGTCGATCACCCGCTAGACGTTAGGAGGCTCATTCACCATGCCGAAGCGGCGTGCGTCACCGCGGCCCAGAGACCGCAACGCACGCCGGAACCTCCGGGGCGACGCGCTGCTCAGGAGTCGAGGGCGCCGCCGCTGGCATCTTCGAACCGCTGCTTGCCGGCGGAGATCCACGGCATCATGGCCCGCAACTCGGCACCGACCTGCTCGATGGGGTGCGCCTTGCCGGCATCGCGCAGGGCCTGGAAACGGGCCCGGCCACTGCGGCTCTCGGCGATCCACTCCTCGGCGAACGCCCCGGAGCGGATCTCGTCGAGGATGGTGCGCATCTCGGCCTTCACCCGGTCGTCGACGATGCGCGGTCCGCGAGTGACGTCGCCGTACTCGGCGGTGTCCGAGATCGAGTACCGCATGCCGCCGATGCCCTGTTCGTACATGAGATCGACGATGAGCTTCACCTCGTGCAGGCACTCGAAGTAGGCCGACTCGGGCTGGTAGCCGGCCTCGACCAGCGTCTCGAACCCGGCCTGGATCAGCGCGGTGAGGCCGCCGCAGAGCACCACCTGCTCGCCGAAGAGATCGGTCTCGGTCTCCTCGTCGAAGGTCGTGTCCAGCACGCCGGCCCGGGTGCCGCCGATGGCGTCGGCGTAAGAAAGGGCCAGGTCGCGGGCCTTGCCCGAGGAGTCCTGGGCCACGGCGATGAGGCAGGGCACTCCCCCGCCTTCGGTGTAGGTGCGGCGCACCAGGTGGCCCGGCCCCTTGGGGGCGACCATGGCCACGTCGACGCCCTCGGGCGCCACGATCTGCGCGAAGCGGATGTTGAACCCGTGGGCGAAGAACAGGGCGTCGCCCCCGTTCAGGCTCGGTGCGATGGCGCTCTCGTACACATCGCGCTGCTCGGTGTCGGGCAGGAGCATCATCACCAGGTCGGCCTCGGCCGCCGCCGCCTCGATCGACAGCACCCGCAGATCGGCCTGCTCGGCCTTGGCCCGCGACGACGATCCGTCGCGCAGCCCGACGCGCACGTCGATACCCGACTCCGCGAGGTTCAGCGCATGGGCGTGGCCCTGGGAGCCGTAGCCGATCACCGCGACCTTGCGGGCGGCGATGAGCGCCGGATCGGCATCCTTGCCGTAATAGACGTTGGCCATCAGTGCGTTCCTTCCTTTCAGGAGGCTTGGATCAGGAGACCTGGGCGACCAGCGGCCGGGTGGCCGACGTCGTGACCTTGGCCAGCGCCACCCGACCGGTGCGCTGGAGCTCGACGATGCCGAAGGGGCGTAACAGCTCTTCGAAGTCGTCGACCTTGGCGGGTGCGCCGTCGAGCGACACCGTCAACACGTCGTGGCCCACCGCCAGGATCTTGCCCTCGAACACCTGGACCAGCTCGATGACCTGGCCCCGCGCCAAGGGTGTGGCGTTGACGGTGGCGATGACGAGCTCTCGCTCCACCGACTCGCGAGGGTCGAGCTCGGAGATCTTGACGACGTGGATGAGCTTGAAGAGCTGCTTGACGATCTGCTCCAGCGGCGAGGACTCGACGTCGACCACGATGGTGATCCGGCTGAAGCGTTCGTCCTCGGTGGGGGCCACGGCCAGGGAGAAGATGTTGTAGCCCCGCCGGGCGAACAGCCCGGCCACCCGGGCGAGCACGCCGGTCTTGTTCTCCACCAGCACCACCAGCGTGTGGTGGCGGACATCGCCGGCGGCCTTCACCGAGTTGGTCGCCGAGGTGGTCGCCGAGCTGGAGGGCGAGGTGGAGGGCGAGGTCATCGGCCGCCCTCGCCCTGGGCCGGGCCGGTGACGATGTCGTCGTTCGACAACCCGGGAGGGACCATGGGGAACACCTTCTCGCGGCTGTCGGTGCGGAAGTCGATGACCACGGGGCGATCGTCGATGGAGTTGGCCTTCTCGATGGCGGGCAGGACCTCCTCGGGCGACTCCACCCGCATCCCGATGCAACCCATGGCCTCGGCCCACATCTTGTAGTCGGGCAGGTCGGGCGAGAGGTACACCTCGGAATAGCGCTCCTCGTAGAACATCTCCTGCCACTGGCGCACCATGCCCAGGTAGGCGTTGTTGAGGATCGCCACCTTGATCGGGATCCGCTCGGTGGACGCGGTGACCAGCTCCTGGGCGGTCATCTGGAAGCACCCGTCGCCGTCGACGGCCCACACCATGCGGTCGGGGCGACCGACCTTGGCCCCCACCGCGGCGGGCACGGCGAAGCCCATCGTGCCCAGGCCGCCGGAGTTCACCCAGGTGTAGGGGTGGTTGAAGCGCCAGTACTGCGAGGTCCACATCTGGTGCTGGCCCACGCCCGAGCACACGATGGTGTCGTCGGGGGTGTTGTCCCGGAGCTGCTCGAGCACGAACTGGGGCTTGAGCGCGTCGCCGGGCTCGGAGATCTCGTAGGCGAGGGGGTAGCGCTCCTGCCAGCCGCTGATGGTCCGGCGCCACGCGCTGCGGTCGGGCTGGGCCCCGGCGCCGCCGAGATCCCGCACCGCCCGCACCAGCTCCTCGATCACCAGGCGGCAGTCCCCCACAATGGGGACGTCGGGCCGGCGCACCTTGCCCAGCTCGGCCGGGTCGATGTCGACGTGGATGATCTTGGCGTCGGGAGCGAAGGCGGAGACCTTCCCGGTCACCCGGTCGTCGAATCGGCTCCCCAGCGCGATGAGCAGGTCGGCCTGCTGCATGGACGTGACCGCGGCGTAGTTCCCGTGCATGCCCGGCATCCCCAGACAGAGCGGGTGGTCGTCGGGGAAGGCGCCGCGCGCCATCAAGGTGGTGACGACGTGGATCCCGCTCAGCTCGGCCAGCTCCCGCAGCGCCTCGGCCGCGCGCGCCTTGAGGATCCCGCCGCCGGCGTAGATCACCGGGCGGACGGACGCACAGATCAGCTCGGCGGCGTGGCGGATCTGGCGCGGATGACCCTTGGTGGTGGGCCGGTACCCGGGAAGGCCGGCGGCGACAGCGGCGTCGGTGGGCCAGTACCACTCGAGCATCGACGCCGGGTTCTTGGGGTCGACGATGTCCTTGGGGATGTCGACCAGCACCGGGCCGGGCCGGCCCGTGGTGGCGATGTGGAACGCCTCGCGCACGGCCAGGGGGATGTCCGCCGCCCGGGTCACCAGCTCGTTGTGCTTGGTGACCGAACGGGTGATGCCGACCGTGTCGCACTCCTGGAAGGCGTCGGTGCCGATGGCCGTGCTGGGCACCTGGCCGGTGATGACCACGATCGGCACCGAGTCCATGTAGGCGTCGCAGAGCGGGGTGACGATGTTGGTGGCCGCGGGGCCGCTGGTGACCATGGCCACCCCGGGTCGGCCGGTGGCGTGGGCGTAGCCCTCGGCCATGTGGCCGGCGCCCTGCTCGTGGCGCACCAGGATGTGGCGGATGGGTGAGTCGATGATGGGGTCGTAGACGGGCAGGATGGCGCCGCCGGGCAACCCGAAGATCACCTCGACCCCTTCCAGCTCGAGCGAGCGGATCAGGGCCTGGCCACCGTTCATCTGCATCGGGTCAAACTCCTCCCTCCGTGCCGGTCGACCTGGCGATCGCCGCACGGAGCTGCCTCGGGAAATGGAACGACCTCCCGTCCGGGAGGTCGAGGGAAGCGCACGCGGGGGAAGGACGGGCGTGCGCTAGGTGCGTACCAGGGTGCGGCGGCGGCTGGTCGTGTCACGGGTCATCGCCCGCCATGCTGCCACCGATCCATCCGCCGTAGCAAGGCGGTACTCGACTAGGGTGCCGAGTGGTTTTGCACGATGGCTCAGGTGAGCTAGCGTGCCGCCACCGGTAGATGTCATAAGGCTGTACCGCTCCTACCGGCAGGTTCCAACAGTCCTTGACCAAATTGGGGAGAGCCAGTGCGTACGACCATTGTCCGTCGGGGAGTCGCCGGCGTCTGCGTCGCCGCCATGTCGGTGCTGGGCTTTGCCGGGCTCGCGCAGGCGCAGAGCGGCCCGAGCCAGCCCAGCCAGCCGAGCCAGCCCAGCCAGCCCGGCGGCGGCACCGCCACCACGACCACAGCACGGACCGCGTTCCCGGCCACCACCATCTCGAGTGGCGGCACGCTCGCCAACACGGGCACCGACTGGACGCTGGCCATCGCGAGCGGTGGAGCACTCACCGCCGCGGCGCTCGGCGCCCGGCAGCTCATTCGCACTCGCAACGCTGACTGATCGCAGCCCGGCTGAGTCGGCCGGTTCCAGGGGGCTGACGCCCGCCGACGCGCTCGCGCCCGGCGGGCGTTTCCCGTTCTCCGGAGCATCCTCCGGGGCATCACCCGGAGCATCGCCGCAGGCCCGCGCCCGGTCCGGGCCTCGGCCAGGGGCGCTCGCTCCGCTCGTGCCGCTCGCCCGGCGGCTCGATCGGCCCGCCTTTCGCATCGGGTTGCTCGTGGCCAGCCTCGTCGTCGTCTACCTCGGACTGGTCATGGCCGACGTCGTGCGCATCCGCAACGATCTCGAGGCGGGCCAGCGGTCCCTGACCGAGCTCGACCTCGCCACCGTCGACGCCGAGGGCGGCATAGGGGCCATCGCCGCCGACGCCGACCGACGGTTCCAGCGGGCCGCCGACGTGGCCCGGTCGAGCCCGTGGCTGGCGGTGCTCAGCCCGCTACCGGTGCTGGGCAACCAGGTCGAGGCGATGCGCGACCTGACCGGCACCGCCACCGAGCTCGGCGAGCTGGCGGCGAGCGCCGGCGGCGAGGTCGAAGCCGCCATCGACCGCGCCGCGGCGGCGCCGTCGGCCAGGGTGGCCCTCGTCGACACGGTCATCGCCGAGCTCGAGGGCATCCGGGCCGGCCTGAGAGAGGTCGAGGTTGGCGCCGGTGGATGGCTTCTTCCCCCGCTCGCCGCGGCCCGCCGAGACCTGGTCGAGAACCTCGACGAGGCCGACATCGAGCTCGACGACGGTCGTCGCCTGGCCAGCGCCCTACGGGGTTTCCTGGCCGGCCCGCGCCGGTACCTCATCCTGGGCGGCAACAACGCCGAGATGCGCGCCGTCGGCATCGCCACCACGTCGGGCCTGGCCCAGGTCGGGGACGGGGCCATCGAGGTCGGCGGCTTCAACGAGTCCGGCCTCACCATCCTCGAGCACCCCGGCGTGCCGGTACCGCCCGAGATCGAGACGCTCTACGGCCGCTTCTTCCCTGGGCGCGACTACCGCTCGGCGGTGGCGTCGCCCAACTTCCCGGTGGTGGCCAGCCTGGCCGCCGACATCTCCACCCAGAACCTCTACGGCGACGTGGACGGGGTTATCTACGTCGACACCATCACCCTGCAGGCCATGCTGGCGGTGGTCGGGCCGGTGACGGTCGACGGGTTCGAGTACTCCTTCGAGAACGCCGCGACCGAGCTGCTCAACGAGAACTACCTTCGGTTCCAGACCCCCGAGGACAACCCGGAGCGCCGGGCGCTGCAGAGCCAAGTGGCCCTCGCCATCTTCGACGCCATCAACAACCGGGAGATCTCGCTCACCGGGCTGGCCGCGGTGCTCTCGGACCTGGCCCGGTCCCGGCACCTGCTGGCCTGGTCGTCGGACCCGGCCGAGAACGAGTTGTGGGAGCGCTTCGGGGCGAGCGGCGAGCTCAGCCCCGACACCCTGGGTGTCATCTCCCAGGAACTGGGCGCCAGCAAGCTCGACTACTACACCCGCTTCGACGTCGCCATCGAGACCTCTGACATCGAAGGGGGCCCTGACCGCGACGGCGACGGCGACAGCGACGGCGCTCGGCGGGTGCGCCTCGCCCTCTCCGTCCAGAACCCGCAGCGGGACGAGACCAGCCCTTACATCGACGGCGGCTCGGTGTTCGCCGAGCCGGGCGAGTACGGCGGCCAGGTCATGTTCCTGCTCCCCGACTCGGCCTACGACGTGGTCAACACGGAACCGGCCTTCAGCGTGGTCGGCACCGACGGTCCGGTGAAGGTGGTCGGCTTCGAGGTCAGGGTGCCCGAGGGCGAGCAGCGCACGTTCGTGATCGAGTTCTCGGTGCCGGAGGACCAGGAGACGGTCGATGTGCTCCCCTCGGGTCGGGTCCAGCCCATCGAGTACCGCATCGACGGCGACACCTACGTCGACGCCTTCCCCATCACCCTCCCCCTGGACTGACCCCCCCCCGGAACCGTCGCCCCTCCCTTCGTACCGTGTGCACCCACCCGTACCGTGTGCACCCACCCGTACCGTGTGCGCTCAGCGTGAAGGAGTCACGTCTGGCGCACACACTACGAGCTGGTGCACGGACTACCCGGCCGTCGGGTCGTCGGGGGCGTCGGGGGTGTCGGGGGTGTCGGGGGGGTCGGGTCGTCGGGTCGTCGGGGGGGTCGGGGCGTCGGGTCGTCGGAGGCGTCGGGGGTGTCGGGCGATCACGGCACCCTGCGGAGCACGGCGAGGCGGTCTCGGTACTCCCCCTCGTCGATCTCGCCCCGGGCGTAGCGCTCGGCCAGCACGGACTCTGCGGCCGGGCGCTGAGAACGCCGCCACCGCCGCCCGACGGTGACGAGCACCACCACCCACGCTCCGACGAAGAAGAGCGGGACCACGGGGAACCAGGGGAACCAGGGGAAGTGGCCGCCGTCGTTGAAATGCGAGGCAAGCAGGAGGGCGTTCATGTGGTGACATCCCTTCGAGACACGAGGAACAGAGCCACGGTGGCGGCGATGGCGGTGTAGGCGGCGGCGGTGAGCACGGCGGCGCCGATGCCCAGCTCGGTGGTACCGCCCTGGATGAGCGAGCCCATCACCTGGCCGGGGAAGACCCGGTACCCGGTCGTCCAGGAGTCGACGATGATGTTCTCGAACGGGCCGGCCCAGGCGAAGCCCACGCCCAGCGCGAGGGGCGCCGAGCGGAAGATCACCGCCAGGGTGGTACCGAAGATGGCCCAGCCGGCCACACCGGCGAGCACGGTGGCGTAGTCCCGCAACCCGTTGCCGATGCTGGCCAGGGAGAACCACTGCGAGGTGGAAACGTCCTCGGAGGGGGCCACCACCAGCGAGAGGGCGAAGACGAGCACCGCGGCGACGGCCACCACCGCGGCGGCCACCACCAGGATGCCGGACAGCTTGCCCACGATCACCCGCAACCGATGCGGGTCACGCAACAGCAGGGCCCGGAAGGTGCCGCCGGAGAACTCCGTGGCTACCAGGGCGATGAAGATGACGAACACGAAGAAGCCGACGAAGGAGGCACCGACGGCGAAGGCTTCGGTGCCGCCCCCGTCGCCCCCCAAGGCGGCCAGCGTGGTTCCGCCCCGCCGCGAGGGACCGCCCGCCGCGTCGCGGGCCGAAGAGAATACGGTGAGCGTGGCCACCACGGAGAAGACGGCTGCTCCGGCCGCGGCGAACATGATGGTGCGCCGCCGTACCAGCCGCAGCAGCTCGGCACGGATGATCCTGGTCATCGCTTTGCTCCTTCGTTGGTCGGGACTTGCAGCATGGTCAGATAGCGGTCTTCCAACGTCGTGCGCTGCGGGCTGAGCTCCACCAGCACGATGCCGGCGTCGAAGGCCGCGCGGTTGACCGCGGCCGCCACCTCGGCGACGTCGCCGCCCTGGGGACGCACCACGAGCCGACCCTCGTGGGGCTCGACCGTGTGGCCCGCGGCCACCAGCAGGTCGAACAGCGCCAGGTGGTCATCACCTCGCTGGGTCATGACGGCCAGCCCGGTGGCGACGCCGTCGAGCAGGTCGGCGGTGGGGCCCTGGTACAGGGAGCGGCCGGTGTCGATGAGCACCAGCCAGTCGCACACCTGCTCGAGCTCGCTGAGGTCGTGCGATGACACCAGCACCGTACGGCCGCTGCCGGCCAGGCCGGCGACCAGTGCCCGCATCTCCCGCACGCCCTGGGGGTCGAGCCCGTTGGCCGGCTCGTCCAGGATCAACAGGTCGGGGTCGCCCGCCAGCGCGGCGGCGATGCCCAGGCGCTGCTTCATGCCGAGCGAGTAGGTGCGGTAGCAATCATGGCCACACCCGGCGAGGCCGACGTGGTCGAGCAAGGCCGGGACGTCGGCGGTGCTGTGCCCGGCCACGGTGGCGAACAGGGCCAGGTTCTCGGCGCCGGACAGCGACGGGTAGAAGGCCGGGCTCTCGATGAGCGCCCCGACCTTGGGCAGGTAGGCGGCGGGATCGTCGATGGAGGCCCCCAGCACCGTGCCGGTCCCACCGCTGCGCCGGACCAGGCCAAGGAGCATGGCCATGGTGGTGGTCTTGCCGGCGCCGTTGGGCCCGACGAAGCCGGCCACCACTCCCGCCGGCAGCTCGAGGTCGAGGTGGTCGACGACGGTGCGGGCGCCGTAACGCTTGGTGAGCCCGGTCACGGACAGGGCGGTCGTGGTCGATAGGGGTGCCGGGGTTCGCAGCTTGGCTGGTGTCATGCCCCCATGGTCAGGGCACCGGCGCCCGCCGTCGTCGGGCGGCGGGAGGTACTTCGCCTACCCCCTGGGGCGTATCAGGCCTGCCAACCGGGCCGCACCAGGGCGGTCTCGTAGGCGAACACCACCAGCTGGGCCCGGTCGCGGGCGCCGAGTTTGATCATGGCCCGGCTCACGTGCGTCTTGGCCGTGGCCGCGCTCATGACCAGGCGCCCGGCGATCTCGTTGTTGGTGAGGCCCTCGGCCACCAGCACCACCACCTCTCGCTCCCGCTCGGTCAGGCGGTCCACCGCCGGCAGGCTGGCCGGGTCCTTGGCCCGGGCCGCGAACTCCCCGATGAGGCGCCGGGTGACCCCGGGGGACAGCAGCGCGTCGCCGGCCACCACCGCCCGCACCGCCCGCAGCAGCTCCGCCGGTTCGGTGTCCTTGACCAGGAACCCGTTGGCGCCGGCCCGGATGGCCTCGAACACGTACTCGTCGAGGTCGAACGTGGTCAGGATGACGACCTTCACCGCGGCCAGGCGTTCGTCCGCGGCAATGCGCCGGGTGGCCGCCAGGCCGTCGACCCCGGGCATGCGGATATCCATCAGCATCACGTCGGGGCGATGCTCCAGGGCGAGGCTCAGGGCCGCGTCGCCGTCGGCCGCCTCGCCCACCACGGTGATGTCGTGCTGGGCGTCGAGCAGGGCCCGGAACCCGCCCCGCACCAGGGCCTGGTCGTCGGCGATCACCACCGAGATCATCTCTGGGATCATCGCTGGGATCACGGCTGGGCGCCCGGCTGGGCGCCCGGCTGTGAGGCTGCGTGCCGGGGGGGCCGGGGGGGTTGCGCGGCCGGTTCGAGGCCCGGCAGCCGGGCGGCGACACGGAACCCACCGTCGGGGCACGGCCCGGCCTCCACGGTCCCGCCCAGGGCTTGCGCCCGCTCGCGCATCCCGACGATGCCGTTGCCCGGTTCCGGCGAGCCGCCGACCCCGTCGTCCGCCACCTCGACAAAGACCCCCGCACCCTCCCCTTCTGGGAACGTGAGGCGGACCGTCGCCGTGCGGGCACGGGCGTGGCGGGTGACGTTGGTCAGCGCCTCCTGAACGATGCGGTAGGCGGCCAGCTCGACGGCCGCGGGGAGCGCGGGCGCCTCCCCGTCGTGGTCGAGGCGCACGTCGAGCCCACCGGCTCGGACTCCGGCGACCAGGGCGGGGAGGTCGGTCAGGCGAGGGGCCGGAGCGCGGGGGGCGGCGCCGTCGCGCAGGATGTCGAGCGCGGTGCGCAGCTCACGCAAAGCCTCGTGGCTCGCCTTCTTGATGGTGACCAGGGCGGGGCGAGCCCGGTCGGGTTGCTCGTCCATCAGGTGCAGGGCCACGCTGGCCTGCACATTGATGAGCGAGATGTTGTGGGCGAGCACGTCGTGGAGCTCCTGAGCCAGGTTGAGCCGCTGCTCGCTGACCCGGCGCTGGCGCTCCTCGTGCTCGGCCCGCTCGGCTTCGGCGAACCGCTCGCGGCGACCCTTGGCCACCTCCGAGAGGGCCAGCACCATGACCAGCCAGCCGGCGACGAGGGCGAGGTGCAACGCTCCGGGGTCCGCCCGGGGGTCGCGGAGCAGGGCCACCACGAAGCCCGCGTAGCCGGCCGCGGCCAAGGCCCACGTCGAGCGACGATGGCCCGCTTGCACCGCGCCGAACAGCGCGACGACCACGCTCACGAAGACCGGGCCGAACGCGTACCCGAGGCCGATGTAGAGGTCGGCTGCGCCGGCCGCCACCGCCACCGCCACGAGCGGCCACCGGTCGCGCCGGGCCAGCGCGGCCGGGCCGACGAGCACCAGAGCGATGGCCACGGCGTCGACCGCCCGGCGCTCGGGCTGGTTGTCCGATGCGCCGAAGGTGCCGACGACCTGGAACACCCCGATGCCGAGCGCGCTGAGCCAGACCGCGCTCCGGGGCCTGGTCGTCATGCCGGAACGGTAGGCCGGAGAGCCAGGCGTGTCGTCCGCTCACGGGCGTAGGTGGCTCTACGCCCACCGATGTAGAGCGGCGTCGCCGGCGGTCCCTGACGTAGCGGTCGCCGGCCGCTCGCCTCGCGTCCAGCGCCCCCTCTGAGCTGCTGGGCCACCGTTGCGGGCGTACCACAGAGATGGCATAGTTGTGGCATGGGACGGAGCCGCGTGAGCACGACGGTCGACGAGGAGCTGCTGGCACGAGCACGCCACCTGCACGACGGTGCGACAGACGCATCGCTCTTCGACGAGGCGCTCAACGCGCTCCTCGCCCGACACCGCGCCCGCGAGATCGACGCCGTCTACGGAGCGTACGACAGCCATCCCCTCGACGAACCCGACGAGTGGGGCGATCTCGCGTCCTTCCGCCAAGCTGCCGCCGCATCGTGACACCCGCACGAGGCGAGCTGTGGTGGTGTGAGCTTCCCGACGTCGGGCGCCGTCCCGTCGTTGTGCTCTCGCGAGATGCGGCGATCCCGCGGTTGCGGCGCACCCTGGTGGCGCCATGCACAACCACGATTCGAGGCCTGGCGAGCGAGGTCGTCCTCGCACCAGGAGACGATGCGGTCGGCCGGCGCAGCGCGGTCAACCTCGACTCGGTCGAGAGCGTGTCGATCGCCGTTCTGGTCGAGCGGCTGGGCAGGCTGAGCGATGATCGGATGCGAGACGTGTGCGCGGCGCTGGAGGTCGCCGTTGACTGCGGCCGCTGACCTACGGCTGGCTGACCCGGCCCCCGGGGCGTCGGTGGTGGCGGCGAGCAGGCCGCGCCGGTCTGACGTCGCGGCTAGCGCTAGCCGGTGACGGCGCCCTTCTCGGCGCCCTGGGCCAGGCGGGCGTACTTGGCCAGCACGCCCGAGGTGTAGCGCGGCTCGGGCACCTTCCAGTACGAACGCCGGCGGGCGATCTCGGCCTCGGCCACGTCGAGGTCGATCGAATGCGTCGCCACGTCGATGACGATGCGATCGCCGTCCTCGACGAAGGCGATCGGTCCGCCGTCGACGGCCTCGGGGGCGACGTGGCCCACGCAGAACCCATGAGTGCCGCCCGAGAACCGCCCGTCGGTGACCAGGGCGGCGTCGGCGCCGCGGCCCATGCCCTTCATGGCCCCGGTGACGGCCAGCATCTCGCGCATCCCCGGGCCCCCCTTGGGGCCCTCGTAGCGGATGACCACCACGTCGCCGGGCAGGATGCGCCCGGCCATGATGGCCTCCATGGCGCTGGGCTCGCCCTCGAACACCCGTGCCGTCCCGTCGAAGCGCTCGGCGTCGAGGCCGGCCACCTTGACCACCGCCCCCTTGGGCGCCAACGAGCCGGTGAGCACGGCGATGCCGCCCCGGGCGTGGATGGGGTCCCCCAGCGGGTGGATGACCGCGCCGTCCGGTGCCGGGGGCGCGATGTCGGCCAGGTTCTCGGCCATGGTCCGCCCGGTCACGGTCAGGCAGTCCCCGTGCACAAGGCCGGCCTCGAGCAGGTGCGCCAGCACCACCGGGAGCCCGCCGATGCGGTCGATGTCGTACATGTGATAGCGCCCGTGGGGGCGCATGTCGGCGATATGGGGCACCCGGGCCGCGACCCGGTTGAAGTCGTCGAGGGCGAGGTCCACCCTGGCCTCGTGCGCGATGGCCAGCAGGTGCAGCACCGCGTTGGTCGACCCCCCCAACGCCATCACCACGGCGATGGCGTTCTCGAAGGCCGCCTGCGTGAGGATGTGCCGAGGCCGGACCCCGGCCTCGAGTAGGCGGACCACCGCCTCGCCGCTGGCGTAGGCGAAGTCGTCGCGGCGGCGGTCGACTGCCGCCGGCGACGCCGAGCCCGGCAGGCACATGCCCAGCGCCTCGGCCGCCGCGGCCATGGTGTTGGCGGTGAACATCCCCGCGCAGCTCCCCTCGGTGGGGCAGGCGTTGCGCTCGATGGCCGACAGCTCGGCGTCGTCGATCGACCCGGCGGCCCGGGCGCCGACCGCTTCGAACACGCTGACGATGTCCAGCGCGTTGCCGTTGTGCTGGCCGGGGAGGATCGACCCCCCGTAGAGGAAGACCGAGGGGAGGTTGAGCCGGGCCGCGGCCATCAACATGCCGGGCAGGGACTTGTCGCAGCCGGCGAAGGTGACCAGGGCGTCGAAGCGCTCGGCGTGCATCACCGTCTCGACCGAGTCGGCGATGACCTCGCGACTGACCAGGGAGGCGTGCATGCCCTCGTGGCCCATCGAGATGCCGTCGCTCACCGCGATGGTGTTGAACTCGAACGGGACGCCGCCGGCCGCCCGCACGCCCTCCTTGGACCGCCGGGCCAGGCGTCCCAGGGGCATGTTGCAGGGCGTGACCTCGTTCCACGACGAGCACACGCCCACCTGGGGCTTGTCCCAGTCGGCGTCGGTCAGGCCGACGGCCCGCAGCATGGCCCGCGCGGGGGCCCGCTCCATGCCGTCGGTGACCTCGTAGCTGCGGATCTTGACGCGCTGGGGACGTTCGTCGGCCATCGCGGCAGGGTAGTGCGACGGCCCCGCCGGGCCCGGTGCCGTTTCGGAGCTCGGATCAGCCCGTACTGTCCAGTGGTGCGCCGGGCCCTCGTGGGTTGTCTCGCCGCCGCGGTCGTGCTCGCCGCGCTGGGCGGCGGAGCGTGGGCCGCACGCGCCCGCTCGTCGGGCGCGTCACCGAGCCGGGCCGCCTCCGACCGGCCCTGCGGGCGTGCCTACGTCGAGACGCCGGTCCGGCGGGAGCCCGTTCCTCCCGTGGCCACGCGGCTCGTCGCCACGCTCGACGCGCCGAGCGCCCTGGCCTTCGCACCCGCCGCCTCCGGGGCCACGAGCCCGAACGAGCCAGCCGCGGTGGGCGTCGGGGGCGTGACGGGCGTCGTGGGCGAGCGAGACGGCCGGATCTTCGTCATGCGCGACGAGGAGGTGGCCCCTGAACCGGTCATCGACCTCTCCGCGGACACCCAACAGGTCGGTGACGGCGGCCTGCTGGGGCTGGCCTACGCACCCGACGGTACCTGGCTCTACGCCTACCGGGCCGACGCCGACAAGGACGAGGTGGTCACCGCCTACCCCGTCGTCGACGGCCGGCCCGACGCCGGTGGCGAGCGCACGATCCTGGCCGTCGACCACCCGCCATCCGAGCAGCACCACGGCGGCGGGTTCGCCTTCGGGCCCGACGGGTTCCTCTACGTCGGCACCGGCGACGGGGGCGGCCTCGGCGACCCCCGGGGGAACGGCCAGTCGCTGACCACGCTGCTGGGCAAGGTGCTGCGCATCGACCCCACACCCGGCGGGGCGGCCCCCTACCGCATACCCCGGGACAACCCGTTCGTCGACCGCCAGGGAGCCCGCCCCGAGATCTGGGCCTACGGGCTGCGCAACCCGTTCCGCCTGTCGTTCGACGAGCGCAGCGGCGACCTGTGGATCGGCGATGTGGGCCAGTCGTGCTGGGAGGAGCTGAACCGACTCGATGGGGGCGGGACCGGCGGCGAGAACCTGGGATGGGACCACCGCGAAGGCACCCAGCCATTCGAAGGCGGCGGCCCCGATGCGATGGTCGACCCGGTCCACACCACCTCGCACCGCCGAGGACAATGCGCCATCGTGGCCGGGTTCGTCTACCGCGGCGAGGGGCTCAGCGGTCTCGACGGCGCGTTCCTCTACAGCGACTACTGCCAGGAAGACCTGTGGGCCTGGCGGGACGAGCCGGGGGCGCCGCCCGAGGTGCTCGACCTCGGCCTCGAGGTGGACAGCCCGGTGGCCGTGGTGCCGGGGCCCGACGGCGAGCCGTGGGTCCTTTCCCTCGACGGCGGGATCCGGCGCCTCGAGCTCGAGGATGCGCCCCGCCGAACGCCCTGACCCGGCTGCCCGCCCCCCCGCCGTTCTGGGGGCGGGGGGGGGGGGGCGGGGGGGGCGGGGGGGGCGGGGGGGGGGCAAGAGGTCAGAAGGGTTCGTCGCAGTAGGGCAGCGGCGTGGACACGAACATCGCGTCGGCGCGGGCCAGCGCGTCGCGCTCGCCCGACACCAACCCGGCCGCGGCCAGGATGGTGAACGGCACCCCACCGAGGTAGGCGGCGCCGAGGGCGTCGACCGGCAACGACACGTCGGGGCTCGGGCCGGTGCCGTCGAGCCGGGTGACGGTGGCGCCGTCGGGACCACCGTCGAGGAGGTAGCGGCCGTCGTTGACCGGCCGGAACGCGTCGTGGACCGCGACGACCAGCTTGCCTGCCACCGCGTAGCGCCGGGCCGCCAGCGCGGCGGGGATGTCGAGCAGCCGGGCCCACAACCAGTCCGCCACCTTGGTGGTGCAGTAGCGGCGGCTGTCGACCAGGCGCCACCGCAACGGGTCGTCGAGCGGACGGCGAGCCAGGCGCAACGTGCGCTGGAGATCGATGGCCAAGAGGTACTCGAACAGAGCCGCCTCGATCTCGCACGCCGCCGCCCTGGACCGAGAGCCGGCGTCGGGGCCCGCGGTGTGGACCTCGGACACGATCACCGTCTTGCCCGTCTCCTCACCCGACTCCGACGGTTTGACCCGGTACGCGGCATAGCCGTCGGCCACACCGTCGTCGGCTTCGTGCACCGCGTAGAACCGGCCCGACGCCCCGGCGCGCCAGTCCTTGGGGTCGCTGAGATAGGCGGCCCAGGTGTCCTCACTGCGGTTGATGGCCCCGGGCCGGGATCGCCGGTAGGCGTCGTGCACCCCGGGCAGCACCTTGCCGGCCGCCGGCGCGTCGAGCAGGCGGATGCGACCGCGGCCCGTCGATGGGCTCCGGAGCTCGGCGCCGCTGGCGGCGATGTCGACGGTGGCCGCCCGGGTGGCGACGCCGTAGCCAAAGCGCCCGTAGATGCCGGCCTCCGACGCCGTCAGGACGGCGATTGCCTCCCCGCGAGCCACGACGTCGTCGAGCTGGTGGTCCATCATGGCGCGCAGGACGCCGCGGCGGCGATGGGTGGGCAGCACGCCGACCCAGCTCACCCCGGCCACGGAGACGACGGCCGGTCCCGGCACGGTCAGCTCGAAGGAGAAGGCGCCGGCGGTGCCGACGAGCTCGCCGCCGTCGATCGCCACGATGCTCCGGTCGAACTCGAACGTGTGCCGCTCGTAGGCACGGGCTTCCTCGGTCGAGTCCTCGCCGAACGCGCTGGACAGGCGTCGATGAAACCCCTCGTACTCCTCCTCGCCGATGGACCGCAGCTCGTACACGGCCCGGTGGTCTACACCTCGCTCCGCGCCGGCACGTGATCATTTTCGGCGGCCCGGACATCGGGCGTCGCGTTCGGACCATCGGCCGGCTCGACGGAGATGCCGTCGAGCACCATGTCGACGACCTTGGCCATCCAGCCCATGGTCGGCGGCCCGCCGGTGATCATCATCCGGTAGAAGGCGGGACCGGCCACCGCGTCGATGACCACCTCGATGTCGGTGCCGGGGCGAAGCTCGCCTCGGTCACGGGCCCGGCGCAGAACCGTGCGGGCGCACTCCCGGCGTTCGTCGGCCGATGTCGCCACCAGCTCGGCCAGCTCCGGGTTCCCTCTCGCCTCCACCGCCAGGGCGGGCAACAGGCAGCCGGTCGGCGACGCCTGGAGGTGCTCGACGAAGGCGCTGGTCAGCTCGTGAACATCGCCCCGCAGCGTGCCCGTGTCCGGCGCGCTCGCGTCGTCGAAAACGCACTCGGAAGCGGCCAGCACCAAGGCCCCCTTGGAGGGCCAGCGCCGGTAGATGGTGGCCTTTCCCACTCCCGCCCGGGCCGCCACCCCGTCCACGGTGAGCCGCGAGAAGCCGACCTCGACCAAGAGGTCGAGACAAGCCTCGACGATCTCGGCCTCGACGCACTCGTCGCGGGGGCGGCCGGGCCGCCGCGGCTCACCGCGGACGGTCACCGGCCCACGCCTCGCACCATTCCGCCGTCACGCTCGCGCTGGTGCGGCTCCGTCACGCCGTCACGCCGTCACGCCGTCACGCCGTCACGCCGTCACGCCCGCGCGGGTGCGGGCTCGAGGTCGGGCTCCGAGCCAGGATCACCCGAACCACGGCGCACCGCCTCATCGGCCTCGTCCGCCTCATCCGCCTCATCGGCCTCGGCCCGCTCCGTCGAGACGGGAGCGGCGGCCCGGCCCGGGAGGTACGCGAACACCGCCACCGCGCCGAGCACGGCCACGGCCGCGCCCACCAGCAGGCTGGTGCCCATGCCGTCGACGAAGGCCGTGCGGGCCGCGCCGGCCAGCGCGGCGCCCGGGGCGCCGCCGACCTGCTCGGCGATGCCCAAGGCCGCGCCGAGCTGCTCGCTGGCCACCTCGGCCGTGCCGGCCGGGACGGGCATGCCGGCCAACGCGTCGATCAGCTTGGAGGCGTAGGCCGAGGACAAAACGCTGCCCAGCACGGCCACGCCGAGCGCGCCCCCGAGCTCACGGGTGGTGTCGTTCACGGCCGAGCCGACGCCGGCCTTGGCCGGCGGGAGCGAGCCCATGATCGACTCCGTGGCCGGGGCCATGGTCAGGGACATGCCGAGGGACAACACCACCAGCATCCCCACCACCTCCAGGTACGACGAGCCCGGCGTGAGCAGCGAGCCGAGGGCGAGACCGACGGCGGCGATGATCAGCCCGGCACCGACGACGAACTTGGTGCCCACAGCCTCCACGATCTTGGCGCTGGCGCCCGAGACCACCATCATCACCGCGGCCATGGGGAGCAGCCGGATGCCGGCCTGCAGGGGGGTGTAGTCCAGCACGAACTGCAGGTACTGGGTGATGAGGAAGAACGCCCCGATCAGCGAGAAGAACGTGAGGGTGATGGCGGCGCTGGCCGCGCTGAACCGGCGGTTGGCGAACACGCTCACGTCGAGCATCGGCGAAGGGGTGCGGCGCTCCCAGACCACGAAGGCGACGATGAGCGCGGCGGCGGCCGCGTAGCCGGCCAGCACCACCGGATCGGTCCAACCGTGCTCGCCGGCGCTGATGATGCTCCACACCAGGGTCACCAGGCCGGCGATGGACAGGACAGCGCCGACCGGGTCGAAGCGGGCCGACGACGGGTCGCGTGACGTGGGGACCAGCAGCTTGCCGGCCAACAGGGCCACCACCACGACCGGGATGTTGAGCAGGAACACCGAGCCCCACCAGAAGTGCTCCAGCAGCCACCCGCCGGTGATGGGCCCGAGGGCCACGGCGATGCCGGCGGTGCCGGCCCAGATGGCGATGGCCTGGGCCCGCTCCTTGGCGTCGGCGAAGACGTTGGTGAGGATGGACAGCGTGGCCGGCATGACCAGCGCGCCACCGATGCCCATGACGGCCCGAGTGGCGACGAGCTGGGCCGGGTCGTCGGCCAGGGCCGACAGCCCGGCCGCGACCCCCATGATGACGAGCCCGGCGCTGAGCGCCCCCCGGCGCCCGAACCGGTCGCCCAGGGCCCCGGCGGTGAGCAGCAGGCCGGCGAAGACCAGCACGTAGGCGTCGACGATCCACTGCAGGTCGCTGGTGCTGGCGTCGAGGTCGCGCTGGATGGTGGGCAGGGCCACGTTCACGATGGTGTTGTCCATCACGATCAGCAGAAGGCTCAGGCAGAGCACTCCGAGGATGACCCAGCGCCGGTCGTGCACGGCGTCGGGTGGTCGGTCGAGCGTGGGGGCAGTGGTCAAGGTGTCTCCGCCTTACGGGTCCGACGATTCGATACGAGACTGTCTCGTAACGAAATGGACCTTACGACGGGCGCCGACCGGAAGGCAAGGTATTTTTCGCCCGAGCTGGCGACACCCGAGCGGGCGCCGGCTCGTCGCTCACCCGTCCGCCCACCGCGCGCTCACGATGCGGCGGACGCCCGGCGCTGGCTCAGCAGGGCGGAGACCGCCTTGCCGTCGGCCTGCTTGTCGGTCGCCCGCATCACGTGGCCGATCAGCGCGCCCTGCACGGAGCGGTCGCCGGCCACGAACTTGGCCCAGGCGTCGGGGTTGGCCGCGATGGCCGCGTCGACCGCGGCCCCGAGGGCGGCGCCGTCCATGGCCCGGAACCCTCGCGCCGCGGCAGCGGCGGCCGGATCGGTCTCGCCCGGCCCGGCCACCAGGTCGGCCAGCACCACCTTGGCCTGGGTGGGCGTCAGGGCTCCCTCGACCTCGAGTCGTACCAGCGCGGCCAGCGCGCCGGCGTCGAGGTGCTGCGCTCCTTCGACGGCCAGGTTCTGTTCGACGTGCACGAGCACGCGCCGGGGATCTCCCCCGGCCTCGATGGCGGCCCGGGCCAGGTCGTCGAGACCCCGAGCCACGGCCACGGCCACCCCGGAGTGCACCGGCCCGTCGAGCCCGGCGGCTTCGGCCAGGCGGGCTCGACGCTGCGCCGGCATCGGGGGCAGGGCCGCCGCGACGGCGCCTTGCCAGGCCGCGCCGGGCTCGAGTGGGACCAGGTCGGGCTCGGGGAAGTAGCGGTAGTCGAACGCCTCTTCCTTGGAACGAAGGGTGTGGGTGCGACCCTCGGCCTCGTCCCAGTGCCGGGTCTGCTGGATGATCCGCTCGCCGGCCTCCGCCAACGCCACCTGGCGCCGGGCCTCGTAGTCGATGGCGCGGCCCACCGACCGCACGGAGTTGAGGTTCTTGACCTCGCAACGCGTGCCCAACCGACCGTCGCCGAGTTGCCGGACTGAGACGTTGGCGTCGATGCGCAGCGATCCCTCCTCCATCTTGGCGTCGGAGGCCCCGGTGGCGACCAGCACGGCGCGCAGTTCGTTGAGGTAGGCCCTGGCCTCCTCGGCCGAGCGCAGATCGGGACGGCCGACGATCTCCACCAGGGGCACGCCGGCGCGGTTGTAGTCGACGAGCGAGTAGGCCGCGTCGTGGATGCGCCCGCCCCCGCCCACGTGGGTGGACTTGCCGGTGTCCTCCTCCATGTGGGCCCGTTCGATGCCGGCACGCTGGCCCGACGGGAGCTCCAGCCACCCGTCGACGTTGAGGGGCAGGTCGTACTGGCTGATCTGGTAGTCCTTGGGCATGTCGGGATAGAAGTAGTTCTTGCGGGCGAAGACCGACGGCGCCACGGCGCAATGCAGGGCCGATCCGATACGCATGGCGTAGTCGACGGCCGTGCGGTTGAGCACCGGCAGCGACCCGGGCAGGCCGAGGCACACCGGGCAGATGTTGGTGTTGGGCTCGTCGCCGAAGGCGTTGGCGCAGCCGCAGAACAACTTGGTGGCCGTGGCCAGCTCGCAATGGACCTCGAGCCCGACCACGGTCTCCCAGCCCGCCGTCGCCGTCCCGAGGTCGATCTCGCGGTCGGTCATCGGGCTCAGGCTACGACGCGCGCCAGGCCGCCCCGCAGCCGCCGTCCTACTGTTCGCCCATGCGCCCTCGGTCCCGGACGTACGCGGTGGCCAGCAGGGGGGCCGCCGCGGCCCTGGTCGCCCTGGTCTCCCTGGTCGGGACGCGCTCGGCCGGGGCCCAACCGGCGCCGACCCAGGTCACGGTCGTCCCGGGCCCCGGCGTGGAGTCGCAGTTCTTCGGCGAGTGCAGCGACGTCGCCGCCGTCTACACGGCATCGACGTCGTTCGTCGTCAGCCGCACCGGGCGCAGCACCGACCGGCTCACTGTCGGCTACAGCACCTCTGGCGGCGAGCCCGGCGTCGACTACGAGCCGCTCGCGAGCACGGCGGTCATCCCCGCGGGGACATCGACGGTGACCGTCCCGGTCCAGGCCAACGACGACGCGGTGGAGCGCAGCCGGTTGGTGAGCCTCGTTCTCACCATCGAGGCGGGTGACGGCTACGAGGTCGGTGAACCGGCGAGCGCCACGATCACGTTCGAGCGCCGGCGCGACCCGGCGCTCGGGCCGCTCGACTGCAATCCCGATTTCCAGTTGCTCGACGTTCCCACCAACCGCGCGCAGACCATCCCCCTCGGCTCGGTCCCCGTCCCGATCGCCTTCACGGGAGCGTTCGCAACGAGAGCCGACGTTGTGGCTGGGTCGCTCCCGCCGGGTGTGACCATCCCCGATCTGATCGCCGGGGCCACCGCGACCTTCGCCGGCGTTACTGGCCGCCGCTCTGCGCGCGCTCATCGTCGCTCAGCGACGGCCATCGCGCGCAAAGGCCGCTATCGGGCGATGATCAGGCCGCCGACGGTGGCGCGGCCGCTTCGAGGACCGCCGCGGCCCGGAACATGGTCGCCTCGGCCAGGGCCGGGGCCAGCACCTGCACCCCCACCGGCAGGCCGTCGTCGCCGGTGCCGAACGGCACCGAGATGGCCGGCTGGCCCGAGAGGTTGGACGGGACCGTGCACACGTCGTTCATGTACATGGCCAGCGGGTCGGCGGTCTTGGCCCCCAGCGCGAAGGCGGTGGTGGGCGAGGTCGGCGCTAGCAGGAGGTCGAAGCGCTCGTAGGCCGCCTCGAAGTCGGCCAGGATGAGCGTACGCACCCGCTGCGCCTTGCCGTAGTAAGCGTCGTAGTAGCCGGCGGAGAGGGCATAGGTGCCCAGCATGATCCGCCGTTTCACCTCGGCCCCGAACCCCGCGGTGCGGGTGGCGGTGTTCATCTCGCCGGTGGTGGCGGCATCGACTCGCAGCCCGTAGCGCACGCCGTCGTAGCGGGCCAGGTTGCTCGAGGCCTCGGCCGGGGCGATGAGGTAGTAGGCGGAGATGCCGTAGACGGCCGCGGGCACGGATGCCTCCTCGACCTTGGCGCCGGCCGCCGCCAGGGCGTCGGCGGCGGCGTGGGTGCGGGCCGCGACGTCGGGGGCCACGCCGGCACCCAGCAGTTCGGCCACGACGCCGACCCGCAGGCCGGCGACGCCCTCGTCGAGGTGTGCCAGCAGGGCCGGCGGCGGCGCATCGATGGAGGTCGAGTCGGCCGCGTCGTGGCCGCCGATCACCTCGAGGACGGCGGCGGCGTCGGCCACGGTGCGAGTCAACGGCCCGACCTGGTCGAGCGAAGAGGCGAAGGCCACCAAGCCGTAGCGCGAGACGAGGCCGTAGGTGGGCTTGACCCCGACCACGCCGCACAGCGCGGCGGGCTGTCGGATCGAGCCACCGGTGTCGGAGCCGAGGGCGATCGATGCGAACCCGGCCGCCACCGCGGCCGCGCTCCCCCCGCTCGAACCACCCGGCACCCTGGTGACGTCGTGGGGGTTGCGGGTGGGGCCGAAGGCGGAGTTCTCGGTGGAGGAGCCCATGGCGAACTCGTCGAGGTTGGTCTTGCCCACGACGATGGCGCCCGCCGCGGTGAGGCGGGTCACCACCGTGGCGTCATAGGGGGGGTGCCAGTCGGCCAGGATCTTCGACGAGCAGGTGGTCGGGGCCCCGCGAGTGCACAGGTTGTCCTTGAGCGCCAGCGGCACGCCGGCGAGAGGCCCGGGGTCGTCCCCGGCCGCCACCGTGCGGTCGACGGCGTCGGCGGCGGCCCGGGCCGACGTGGCCAGCACGACGTTGAAGGCGTGCAGCTCGCTCTCGCGGTCCTCGATGGCGGAGAGGTGCTCCTCGACCACGTCGCGCGCCCGCCGCGCGCCCGAGCGCACCGCAGCCGCGACGGCCAGCGCGCTCGGCAGCTCGCTCGCCGCCGCCGCCGCGTTCACGGGGCCTCGCCCAGCACCGGCGGCACCTTGAACCGGCCGCCCTCGGTGTCCGGCGCCTGGCCCAGGACCTCGTCGCGATCGAGCGACGGCCGCACCACGTCGGCCCGCAGCACGTTGCGCAGCCGGCTGGGGTGGCCGGTGGGGACCACGTCGGCGACGTCCAGGGCCTCGACGTCGCGGGCGTGTTCGAGTACGGCTGCCAGTTGGCCGGTGAACAGCTCGAGCTCGGTGTCGGTGAGGTCCAGTCGGGCCAGCCGGGCCACATGGGCCACCTCGTCGCGGGTGATGCGGTCGGGCACGACCGCCGATCGTAGAGCGCCCGTCCCCCCAGCCCGGGATTCCGCGACAAACCGGGGGGCTGGAGCCCCACTTCTTGTCGCGAGATCGGCCGGCCCCGGGATTCCGCGACAAACCGGGGGGCTGGAGCCCCACTTCTTGTCGCGAGATCGGCCGGCCCTCAGGGGTGGGGCGGGGTGGTGGTGGCCGGGGTGG
>Ga0187893_10004082_pt1 | contig 28332 bp, 22 predicted proteins | sample MA1701074metaG_FD_139574 | JGI IMG/M metagenome (GOLD analysis project Ga0187893, IMG submission 139574) | White microbial mat communities from a basaltic lava cave in the Kipuka Kanohina Cave System on the Island of Hawaii, USA - MA170107-4 metaG ... | reverse complement strand
TTTCGCAGCAACCGGCGGGTCCGGGCCGCACGTCGCAGAAGTTGTCCAGCAGATCGGCGGTGGCCCCGTGATTGCAGAACCGATCATCGCACTTGGTCAGGTCCGGGCAGTCGGCGTCGGTGATGCAGCAGCCCACAGGCCCGGGCCTTGTGTCACAGAAGTTGTCGAAGGGGTCGGCCGTGGCGTGGTTGCAGAAGCGGTCCTGGCACTTGGTCAGGTCCGGACAATCGGCGTCGGTGATGCAGCAGCCCACGATCGGAACGGGACCGCACGTCCCCGTCTCGCGGTCACATATTGAATCGCTACACTTGGTGACAAAGGGTGCACAATTCAGCGGTGTACAGGTGATTTCGTCGCAATTCTTGTCTTGGGTGAAGACGCTTGGGAACGGACATTCACTTGGGGAAAGAACATCGGTGCAGGTGCCGGTACAGGGTTCGCAGCAGGCGTGCGGAATGTCGGCCGCGATCGACTTGCAGAGATTCGCGCCTACATGAATTTGCATATTCACGGTTCCCGCCGTGCTTCGAAGATACGCGGATACCTGTCCAAAGCCCGACTGAGGAGTAGGTGGACAGTTGGTGCCGGTTTCTCCATGTTCATTAGGGTGACTGATGATGTAGCGATAGCCTACGCAAGGCGCTCCATCGCAGGCGGTGGGGCCCGGAATGGTGCAATTCGAAGGCGTGGCGCATCGGGGATCGCCCGGACAAAACATCTGATCACCGGCAAGAACGGAAGCGTCAACGGCGATCGGGACGGTGTTCCCATTGGGCAATATCAATTCCGCGTCAAGGAGGGTGACGTCGCAGCAACCGCCGCACGTATTGAATATCTGAATTTGAAAACAGATTTCGTCGCCGTGCTGGATGGTGGTTGCACCCTCCGCGGCCACAAAGCCAATCGCGGCTCCAGACCCGTTCTGGTTGCATCCTGGAGGGGACGATTGAGCTGATGCTTGGTCAGCGATCCCCAAGGTCGCCGTAGCTACCGCCATGACGGCCAGATATGGCCGAAATGTGAAACGGTTGTTTGTTTCCAATACAGTCTTCCCGGCCTCACCACAATTAGTTTTCATTTCCTATGCTCCCTCTTTTTTGCTTGAGGACTTATCTCTTGGTGCGCACACCGGGCCCACCAAACAAAAACCTCAAGCTAGTTCCCGCGAATGCTAATCCCGACTCGATGCATCAACTTTCCCGATACACCGGACAACTTGAAAAAAACGAGAAGTGAGCCGACCCACTTATTTGAACACGCACCTTATTGAAGTGCCGGCACCCTCCTCAACTAAAGTGGAACTATGTGCATAGTCCGTTAATCTGTCAAGAGACAATCCCGGCAGTTTGGGTTAAAACTTTCGCAAGCCGCCCGATAATGTTGTGAACTATGTTGACTATCAAATATGAGGGGGGGATAATGGACCGGTAATAGTGGTACGAACGCGAGCGACTCACGAGGACGGGAATGGAGCGGGGAAGTTCAGTTTCTAAGTTGTTGGGGCGATGGTTCGCCCATTAGTTTTGCGGACCTCATACACGGCTGTTCGCGGTCTGAACTTCCTAAAATAGCGTCCCCCAGACGTACGTCGCGATAATACATCCCATTTGAGTAGCCTGCGGGGGCATTCTTCATTCACCAATCCAGGATGGCTGGGAGGAATTGTATTGTTTCCTCGTGGCAGACTCGGATAGGAGGAGAATATGCGTAAGGCGTAGCGTCTAGATCGCTGACTTGCCTAGCTTATCTCGAATCGCAGGGGGGGAAGATGAATAAGGTCAGACTACAGTCATTCCGGCGTTATCCGGCGGCGTTTGCTTTCGCAGCGGCAAGTGCTGTGATTTGTGGCGCCGGCAATTCGGCTTTGGGCCAAACCGGAATAGATTTGCTTGCCTCGGACGGAGCGGCCTCTGATTATTTTGGCTACTCAGTTGCGGTTTCAGGGAATGTTGCCATTGTCGGAACAAAACTCGACGACGACAAGGGGACAAACTCAGGCTCGGCCTACGCCTATCGTTGGAACGGTTCGCAATGGGTTCAGGAGCAGAAGCTGTTCGGTTCAGATGAGGTTGCATACGACGGCTTCGGCGCATCCGTAGCCGTAGATGGCAACACTGCCGTCGTCTGGGCGCCCAATCATTACAGCAACGGATCCTTGACCGGCGCAGCTTACGTCCTGCGGTGGAATGGCTCGAGCTGGTTGGAAGAAGCTCGATTATTCCCTCCTCGTCCCACCAACATCAGCGCGGGAACTCCGAACGGCAGTTGCAGCTCGGTGTCCATCTCTGGGAATGTTTTCGTCATTGGAGTGCCGGGAGATGATGAAAAAGGTTATGACGCTGGTGCTGTCTATGTCTACGAGCGCAGCGGCACGAGCTGGATACAAAAGCAGAAGTTGACGGCCTCCGACGGGCTGGGGGGCGATGTCCTCGGTTATTCCGTGGCGATCTCCGGCAATGTCATCGTGGCTGGCGCTTATTTCGCCGACCCCAAGGGTTCCAGTTCCGGGGCCGCCTACGTTTTCGGCCTCAACGGGACGAGCTGGGTGCAGAAGCAGAAGTTGGTTCCCACGGACGGGGCGGCCAACGATATTTTCGGCAATGCCGTGTCCGTGTCAGGAGACTTGATCGTCGTTGGGGCGCCATTGGATGGAAGCAGGGGCCTTGCCTTCGGTTCGGCCTACGTCTATCGGTTTAACGGAACATCGTGGCTCCAAGAAACGGAGCTCTTTGCTTCCGATGGCGCATCCAATCGCTATTTCGGTTCAGCCGTAGCCGTCGCAGGCGATGCGGTTGTGGTCGGCGCCTATCAGGGAGGTCCGGGCCGGGCTTATTTGTTTCGCAAGAACGGCACGACGTGGACCCAAGAGTCGAGGCTTGTCGATTCCAATCCCGCGACCAATGACCGCTTCGGTTACTCCGTTGCAGTAACAGTCGGTCGAGCGCTTGTCGGCGCTTATAGCGATACGAACGTGAAAGGCTATGCCGCCGGTTCGGCATTCGTCTTCGAGATGGGTGGAACTGCTCCCGGCTGTGTGACCAATGCTGATTGCAACGACTCGAATCCGTGTACGACCGACACCTGCAGCGCCGGCGCCTGCCAGCATGGCAACGCACCCAACGGAACGGTCTGTACGGATGACGGGAATGTTTGCACGACCAACTCGTGTCAAAACGGCGCTTGCCAGAGCGCCAACAACACGAATACTTGCAGCGACGGGAACGCCTGTACGGTCAACGATCGTTGTACAAACGGGACTTGCGGCGGAACGCCGATGAACTGCGACGATGGCAAAGTATGTACGACGGATTCGTGCAATGCCGGCGTTTGCCAGTACGTCTTCAATACCAATAACTGCAATGATAACAACCCGTGCAGCATCAACGACCGGTGCGCGGCCGGGGTGTGCTCGGGCACGCCTATGGTTTGCAGCGATAACAATCCATGCACCAACGACACCTGCAGCGCGGGCGTGTGCCAATACGTTCAGAACACCAATTCTTGTTCAGATGGTAATCCCTGCACGTCAGGCGATCGTTGCGCCGCGGGTACGTGCTCCGGGACGCCGATGAATTGCAATGATAACAATCCCTGCACGAACGATTCGTGCGTTGCGGGCGTTTGTCAGCGCATTAACAACGTCAACGCCTGCGACGACGGCGATGAGTGTACGTCCGCGGACCTCTGTTCAAGCGGTGCATGCGTCGGCGTGGAGATGGATTGTGACGACGACGACGAGTGCACGGACGACTCCTGCTCCGATGGGGAGTGCGAGCACGTTGACAACTGGGTCTGCCTGGGAGACGACCCGTCGTGCAATCTCAACGGCATCTGCGAAGCCGGTGAGGACGAATGCACCTGCCCCGAAGATTGCGGCGAGGGGGAGAGCGATTGCACGGACGATTACGATAACGACTGCGACGGCCTAACCGACTGCTACGACCCGGATTGCGATGCGGATGAGAGTTGTGAGTGTCGGGTTCGCGGCGAGAAGTGCTCCAGAGGGTCCGAATGCTGTTCGGGCATGTGCAGCCGCTACCGCAGATGCCAATAGCGCCGCAACGGGCCGCCTAGGCTTTAGAAAGGGCCCCGTCGACGTCGGCGATCAGATCGTCCAGGTCCTCGATTCCCACGGAGACGCGAACCAGGCCGTCGGTGACGCCCCTGGCCTCGCGGATCTCCTTGGGAATCGAGGCGTGGGTCATGATGGCGGGGTGGTTGACCAGCGATTCCACGCCGCCCAGCGACTCGGCACACGAAAAAACCTTCGTGTTTTCGCAGAACCGCAAAGCCGACGCGCGTTCACCCTTGAACACGATGGTTACGATGCCTCCTCCGCCGCACATCTGTTTTTTGGCCAAGCTGTGGTCAGGGTGCTCATCCAGAAACGGGTAGATGACCTGAGAAAGCTTCGGGCTTTTCTGCAGGTGCCGGGCGAGTGCCAACGCATTCGTACTGTGGCGCTCCATGCGCAATGCTAGAGTCTTGATCCCGCGATGTTGCAGGAAGCAGTCGAAAGGCCCCGGAACGCCCCCCAGGGCGTTTTGCAGAAATGAGATGCGTTCCAAGAGGGCGGTGTCCTTTACGATGACGGCCCCGCCGACGACGTCGGAGTGTCCGCCAATGTACTTGGTTGTGCTGTGGATGACATAGTCGGCCCCCAGCTTCAGCGGCAGCTGCAGCGCCGGCGTTGCGAAGGTGTTGTCCACGGCCAGCTTCGCCTTGCCGTCGTGGGCGATCCTGGCGATGGCGGCGATGTCCAGACAGCGAAGCAAGGGGTTCGTGGGCGACTCGATCCACACCAGTTTCGTCTTGGCGTCGATGGCTTTTGCGAAAGACGTCGGCGAGGGATCATCCGTGAAGACGGGCACAAGCCCGAATCCCTCGAACACGCGTTTGAGCAATCGGAACGTCCCGCCATATACGTCGGAGAAAGCCAGGATTTTGTCTCCGGGAGAAAGCGTCGCGAAGACGCACGCCGTCGCCGCCGAGCCGGATGCGAAGCACGCGCACGCGGCGCCACCCTCCAACGAGGCGAGCGCCCGCTCCAGACCGGCGCGCGTGGGGTTCGCGGAGCGGGAATACTCATAGCCCTTGTGCTTTCCCGGCGAGGCCTGGGTGAACGTGCTTGACTGGTGAATGGGGGGGACTGTCGCACCGCTGACCGGATCGGGTTCCTGACCCACGTGAATGGCTCGCGTAGCGAAGCGCCAGTTTTGTTCCGAGGGGGTGCTCATGGGCTTTTTCTCCGAAACGATTACTATTTCCAGCGAGAAGTGTAGCGGGCGAGGTGCGGAATGTCATCCCGACGGTCGCGGTGGGGGCCGCCCACGACCACGGTTGGCCGCGCTTGCAAGTCGGTGAAGCGATGCGAAAATGAACTTTTGTTATTGAACGGAGTGAACACCAGGGGCACGATGATGAAGCTACTGGACGGACGCAAGGGACTGGTCTTCGGCATCGCCAACGACCGCAGCATCGCCTGTCACATCGCCAAGTGTTTTCTGGCCGAGGGCGCGAGTTGCGGGTTTCCGTACCTGCCCGGCGAGAAGAACGAAAAGCGAGTGCAAAAAGCCTTGGAGGAGATCGGAGTCACAAATGCTTGGCTCATGCCCTGCGACGTGGCCAAGGATGCCGACTTGGATGCCGCCTTCGCCGCGACTCGTGAACGATTCGACACCATCGACTTTGTGGTGCATTCTCTGGCCTTCGCCGATCGAACGTACTTAAAGCCGGGCAAGTTCGCGGAGACGCCGCGGGAGGTATTCACCCAGGCGCTGGACATCTCGGCCTATTCGCTGGTGGCGATGGCCAGGCGGGCCAAGGCTTTGATGCCCAAGGGCGGATCGATCCTGGCCATGACTTACTACGGCAGCGACAAGGCCGTCCCCGGTTACAACGTCATGGGAGTGGCGAAGGCGGCTCTCGAAGCGTGTACGCGCTACCTGGCCCTCGACCTCGGCGAGTTCGGCATCCGCGTCAATGCCATCAGCGCCGGACCGATCAAGACGTTGTCCTCTATGGCGGTGGGGGGGATCGACGAGATCTTCGAGTGGGTCGAAAAAAAGGCCCCGCTGCGCCGCAACATCGGCGCCGACGAAGTGGGCAAGACGGCCGTGTATCTGGCGAGCGACCTCTCCACTGGCGTGACGGGCGAGACGATCTTCGTCGATGCGGGGTATAATATCGTGGGGCTATAGGTCAATCGACGACGGGATGGTTCGATTTATCTCAATTACCGAAGCGAAGAACAAACTGCCCGAGCTTACTCGTCGTATCCAGCGTTTAGGCGAGTCGTTCGTGATCGTTAAAGACTCTGAGCCGGTCAGTGCCATGATTCCCTTTGAAGAGTACGAGTCCTTCCTGGAGACCTTGGATATCCTGGAAAGCGAACCCGATATCGTTAAGAAACTGAAAAAAGCTGAATCGGAAATCAAGACAGGCAAGTACGAGGTCTGGAAAGCACGACGGAAGTAGTCGAATACGCCGCAACAACCGAATAACTCACCGTGGACGAGTGGCTACGCTCCTAGGGTACTCCCGTTGAAAGAGTGGTAACAGTTGTGGGTTTGTTCCGAAAACTAGTTGGAGGATCATCGGGTGTCGATTTGATGCGTCTCGACATCCTAATGGAGTACATCATCAATCAACAAGTCGGGTGCGCGGCATTGCGATGGACAAACGTCCAAGCTGCAATGCATGAGGGTACTGAGGGGATACAAGCAATTCTGGTTGCGTTGCTCTATGGGCGCATTCTCTGTGTTCATAATGAGACAAGGAAGGAACTCTTCTCTCGTGTTGGTGATCTTGCAGAGCAGAATGTACGAAGCGAAGGCGCAACCGGATTTGAGTTCGCTCCATGGGTCCTTCACGCGGGTCTTGGGGCCGGTGATCACACGCTATGGCCTTGGGAAATTGGCACTCCGGAACAGCTGACCAGGCCGACATCGAAGCCGAAGATTTACGCCGCCATGCTGAAACACGGTCAGACAACTAAACGAGCACCACTCGGACTCTGGATTCACTTGGACATGGCTTTGGGGCTAGAACGGATTCTTGCGCCTTCTTCCGCCCTTATTGCCATTACAGTCTTTTCACGTGCCTGCAACCAAGAAACGCGATACTTCTTGGCGCTCTTGCTTTGGCAGATGAACGCATTCTGGCAATCTCCTGACGGAGTTTCGTTTTGCAGCGAGGCAGTTGCATACGCGGCGGCAGATTCGGCGATCCGATCGCGGCAGCTTGGGATGCCGTGAATACTGTCTCGAGGGACTGCAGAGTCGCTGGCGGACGCCGAGTTCGCATAGACTGGTACAAATGTCCGTCGATCAGAGGATAGTACGCCTCCGGGAGGAAATCCGTAAGCACGACCACGCCTATTACGTTCAAGCCAAACCAGTTATTTCCGACCGCGAATACGACAAGCTCTTCGACGAGCTGAAGAAGCTGGAGGACGAGCATCCTGAGCTGGTGACGCCGGACTCTCCGACGCAGCGGGTGGGTGGAGCGCCGATTGAGGGGTTCGAGCAAGTTCGGCACTCCAGCCCCATGCTCTCGATCGACAACACCTACAACCCCGATCAACTGCGGGAATTCGACGCCCGAGTGGCCAAGGGATTGGGCGGTGAACTATATCAATATGTCGTCGATCCGAAGTTCGACGGGGTGGCCGTGGCGCTGCGTTACGAAGACGGGCTGTTCAGGCAGGCGGCCACGCGCGGCGACGGCTTCACAGGGGATGACATTTCCCACAACATCCGCACCCTCCGCTCCGTGCCCCTGCGATTGACCGGAAAAGACGTGCCCAAGGTGCTCGAAGTACGCGGTGAGGTGCTCTGGCCGGTCGAGCAATTTCGCAAACACAACGCCAAGCGTGAGGCGGAGGGCAAGCCGGTGTTCGCCAACCCCCGCAATGCGACGGCCGGAGCGCTCAAGCAACTTGACGCCCGCGATGTCGCCGGGCGCGGCCTGGTGTTTATTGCTCACGGCTTCGGTGTCATTGACCCGCTGACCGCGGAGACCGATTGGGAGTTGTTCGAAAAACTGAAGCGGTGGGGGACCAGCGTCGGTACGATGCGCGTTCGAGTCAGGTCCATCGAAGAAGTCATCGATCGGCTGGACGAATGGGACAAGCGGCGCAAGACGCTTCCCTACGAGACCGACGGCCTGGTCCTCAAGGTTGATGCCCTGCACCAGCGCGATGTGCTCGGCTCGACCAGCCGTCATCCACGCTGGTGCATCGCCTACAAGTTTGCGCCGGAGCAAGCCCAGAGCGTCGTTCGCCGTGTTGATTTTCAGGTCGGCAAGCAGGGTACGATCACGCCGCGTGCGGTCATGGACCCCATGCAGCTCTCCGGCACCACCGTCCGACACGCCACTCTGCACAACTTCGATCAAGTGGAGCGCCTGGGTGTGATGATCGGCGACACGGTGATCGTGGAAAAGGCGGGTGAGATCATTCCGCAGGTCATCAGCGTCGTTCGCGAGAAGCGGCCCAAGGACGCCAAGCCTATCAAGCCGCCCAAGAGGTGCCCGGTCTGCGACGGCGATGTGGAGAAAGACGAAGGCGGCGTCTACGTCCGCTGCATCAGCCCTTCGTGCCCGGCGCAGCTCAAGGAGCGGCTTACACATTTCGCGCATCGCAACCAGATGGACATTGAGGGAATGGGCGAAGCGCTCGTCGATCAGCTTGTGGACAAGGGCTGGGTGAAATTGCACGCGGATATCTACGAGCTGGGCAAACTGCGCGACAAGATCACCAAGCTCGAAATAGAGCATGAGCGCAAAACGGAAACCGGCACAAAAACCACCGTCGTGCAATTCGGCGAGAAGCGGACGGGGAAGCTGCTCGAAGGCATCGAGCGGAGCAAGAAGCAGCCACTATCACGGTTGCTGGCCGGCTTAAACATCCGCCATGTGGGCGTGAGCACGGCTGAGATTCTGGCCGATCATTTTGGCTCCATGGGCAAGCTCCTGGATGCTGAGGCGGACGAGCTGATGCAGGTCGAAGGCATCGGGCCGGAACTCGCAGGAAGCATCCGCCATTTCTTCACCAGCAAGGCGGGGCGCGATCTCGTGCAGCGACTCGACGAAGAAGGCGTGAACATGACCCAGCCTCGTCGCGCTAGGGCGGCGAGCGGACCCCTCGCCGGAAAAACCGTGGTCGTGACCGGCACCCTGGAAAGCATGGGCCGAAAGGAAGCGCAGGATCTAATCAAGCAACTCGGCGGTTCTCCCGCAGGCAGCGTCAGCAAGAAAACCGATCTCGTCGTTTACGGTGAATCGCCGGGTTCCAAGCTCGACAAAGCCAGGGAGCTTGGGGTCAAGTCGGTAGACGAGCAGGAGTTCCTCAAGCTGATCGGGCGATAATCAAACTTCGGCATCATGGTCTACGGCTGATGCGTTCGACGATGTAAAGCTGTACGGCGGGGCGGACCAGCAGGTCATCGCGCAGGGAGTTCAATTCCCGCTCCGACCAGATCGTCGCTCCGCGAAAGCCTACGCCTTCGTCGCATGCGGTGCGAATCCATCCCCAGGATAGCTCCCGCTCGCTTGGCCAGCCGCGCCAGGCCAGCACGCCCTGGTCATTTTCCAAAGCTCGCAAAATGAGCGGCCGATAGCTGGCGTCGAAGTGTTGGCCGAACTCCGCGGCGCTTTCCAGGCCTCGCGCGGCCGCCGGAGGGTGAACCTCGCGGATTTGCATCCCCACCAGTTTACAGGCCTCAATCAAACGTGCGTCCCGATCGAGCATGTTTAAGGTCGCGGTAGGGGAGGGACCTGCGGTTTCCCAGCCCAAGGCCGAGATCAATTTGGCGTGGTCGATCTCGACCCCGGCCGCGCGTGCAATCGCCCGCACGGCGAAGGAGAGCGATTCCTGCGGTCTTGGGGTTTCATCCCGTGGATTCATGCTGCTGGAAGCTCTTGCGATACCCGCTGACATTCATCCATGACCCGAAGCACGTTTTCGCCGAGTAGCTTCTTCAAGTCTGCCTCGGAGCAACCTCGTTGCAACAGACCGGCCGTCAAGTAGGGCAGCCGCGAGCAGTCCTCCATTCCCATTGGCAAGGCGGCAACGCCGTCGAAATCGGACCCCAGTCCTACGTGATCGGGTCCGACAAGGCGCAACGCATGATCAAGGTGAGCCATAAGCACGTCGAACGGTGTGCGATGCGCTGCGTAGGGACTCTTCTCAAACCCGCCGCGCGTCGACCAGTATTCGATGATCTTCGGGTCGATCGGCGGAAAGGTCGGATCAACGAATGCGGCGGCGAAATTGATCTGCACGATTCCCCCGCTTCGTGCGATGGCACGGATCATATCGTCGCTGAGATTTCGGCGATGCGGCGACACAGCCCGGCAGGAAGAGTGGCTGGCGATGATAGGAGCGGAAGATGCTTTGATTACATCCCAAAATGTGTCGTCGGAAACGTGCGACACGTCCACCATCATCCCCAGGCGATTCAATTCTCGTATGACTTCGCGTCCGAATTCCGTCAACCCTCCGTGCAGCGGCGGCAACTCCTCGTGGACTCCGGAAGAGTCAGCCCAACCAGTATGAAAAGCGTGCGTGAGCGTCAAATACGTAGCGCCGCGATCGTGAAACTCGCGAAGAATATCGAGAGAATCCTCGATGAGATGTCCTCCTTCGATGCCGATCAGAACTGCGATCTTTCCTTCTGCCTTGGTGCTACGAATTTCGTCGGAGCTTCTGGACGAAGCCAGAACGGAGCCGTAACGATGCACCACGGTGTGAATACGATCGATCTGTGCCCGAGCGGCTTCTACGCCCGCCCCCGCGCCGGACGCGTAAACCGCGAGAAAGACAGCAGCGACGCCTCCCTCGCGAAGCCGGGGAATGTCAACGTGCCCGTTCCCGTGGCGCAGCGAAAAATCCCAATCATTTTTCATTAGCCGTTGGGTCGTGTCGCAGTGGGTGTCGATGACGATGCAATGATCATGAAGTCGCTGCGCTCGACGTAAGAACTCATTATCAGTGTCAGGCGAGGCCATCTCGGCCATTGTAACCGTCGTTTGTCGCCTCGATACCTGCACTGAAAACAGGGCCTTTATTGGACGGTTGAATCCGCCCTTCAATCAAACGAGCAACCGAAATCCCGACCGATAAATTACTACGAAGGTCGCCGGGGAATTCGCTCGATAACAAGGGGCGGTAATGCCATTGCAGAGCTTGCGCCGGTCCCCACGTTATGGGGGCCGGACCAAGAGGCAACGCGGAATCGACGGACCTAAGCAAGGAGCCTCGCATATGTTCGGAAAGCACAGTTTGTTGGCGGCTGCGGCGTCGCTGGCCTTGTTGAACACGGCATGCAATACCTGCCAGGAATGTAAGTTCAAGGGCATGACGGACGTCCAAGCCGAAAAGATTGATGACGCGAAGGACGATCCGCGCGAGCATTTCGCGAACATGGCCGACAACGCCATCCTTCAGGACATGTCCGTCGCGGACTTTCATTTCGTGCCTCACACCGCCGAGCTGAGCGGCACGGGCGCCGCGCGGCTGAACCGCATGGCTACGCTTCTGGATACCTACGGCGGCGTGGTCCGCTACGACACCTACAACACGGATGAGGCACTGGTGAAGAAGCGTCTGGAGCACGTGCGCGAATATGTGGCTCTGACCGGGTGCGACATGGGCCGAGTGACTTTCAAGGCAATGACATCCGGCGGGCGGGGAATGGCCGCGGACAAGGCGATCCGGCTGGAACTGAAGGGAACGGCAACGACCGTCCAAGGTGGGGCGGCTCCCGCTCTTACTACGGGAGCTAGTGGAATGACCGGATCCGGCATGCCTTAGAAGTTGAATTGGAAAGTGAGATCGATCATGCAACATCGAACGAAACGAGTGCTGTGGATCGCGGCGGCTCTTTGCGCCGCAGGGTGCGCCAAGTCGGATTTCTTCGCCGACGCCGACGAGCGTGCCATGCGACTCCCTTCGGCTTCCCAGCGTGCGAACGCCAAGGATGAGAAACCGCCCAAGATCCTTCCCGACACGTATTTTGCGTCGGGCATGTTGGCCGAGCGGCAAGGTCAGTTTGACCAGGCGATTCTGCAATACCGCAAGGCCGTGGCCCTGAACCACAACTTTGTGGCCGCTTACCACCGGCTGGGTTTGCTGCAGAGCAACATGGGACGACACCTGGAATCTACGGAGTCCCTCCGGCGAGCCGTCGCCTTGCGTCCCGATAATGCGATCCTTCGCAACGACCTCGGCTTTGAGCTGATGAAGGCTCAGCGGTGGGACGAAGCGGAGGGCGAGTTGCGTCGGGCGATCGAACTGAAGCCCGATCTCGCCAGCGCACACATCAACCTTGCTCTGGTGCACGCCAAATTCGAGCGGTTCACCGACTCCTTGGCCAGCTTCCAAACCGTGCTGCCTGATGCAGATGCATACTACAACCTTGGCCTGATGTACCGCGGACAAAAGCGCTATGCAGAGGCCGCAATGACCTTCCGCCGTGTCCTGGCGATCGATCCGGAGTTTTCGGCGGCGACGATCCAACTCGAACGTTTGGCCATGAACGTGGAAACCTCGAAGTCCCAGAGGATGGCCGCGGAGACGCCCGGGATTCAACTTGACGGCTCGTTGTTTGCTGAGGTCGCGCCCGAGCGTCCGCTGGAATTATTCGCCGATCGCAATGTGCCTACGCAGCCTGATCCTGAACAGGAAGACGGGGAATACGCCGTCGAGAATCCTCACGCATGGGGGACTACTCTGGCGGACCTCGCCGCCATCCTTGCCGTGCTCGACGCCCAGCCGGGTCGAGATTCCGCGGATGAGCCGTGTGACGAAGAAATCATGATGCCTTCGGTGATGCCCGCCGAGGACAATACGGTGACGCTGGCCGAGCCGGTGGAGGCCGAAAGATCGGCCGATGCCGATGAGGAATCCGATCGACATCACGAGGATTTCGACGCGGTGGCGGATCTGGCCGGACCTCCCGCCCCCTGCGATTCCGAGTCTGAAGAAGTGGATGCGGACGACGTGATCGCCGCTTTGCCGTCGGACCCGAATACGGAGCCGATGGGCCTTGGGGATTCGTGGGTCATGCTCGATGAGTTGGAGTCCAAGGTCGCGCTGCTTTGGTTCGAAACCGAAGCTCTCAGGACTGAAAAGGCCCATTTTAGCGACTGGACCCTATGGAGCAGTCTTCAGCAGCCGTCTCCTTCCTATACTGAAAACGCTTCCCAGCGAGATCCCATGGTTTTCGGAATCCCTTCGATGGCGTCACCGGACCAGGAAGATTCCGACGATTCCGACGTTCCCTTTGTCGAGTTTCAGGAAGAGGATGCACCGGAGCAGGAAGCTCCACCCGCGTCGAACGAGGCCCGTGAAGAGCGAAGAGAGGTTCCCTCGCCCAGCGAGCGAGCCCAGCTTTGGACGACTGAATTCGGGGAGCTGAACTCGCTGCACTGGATCGTTCGAAATGAAACGGATTGTCTTGGGTATTTGGATGCCGCATCGCTGGAGTTGCTTGCCTTGAACGAGGAGAACGGCCCGTGGTGTGTGGAAGACAGCGAGCAGGCGGCATCGATCGTGCCGCAGGAATTCATTCCCGAGGTGTCGAATGGTTCCGAGAGTGGTGAGGACCATGAGCCGACTGCCCGGTCAAACCAGCGCACTCGCAATGGCTTTGCTGCTCATCAGCGGGGCCTGGAGCCGCTGCCGGACTAGGCTGACTGGAAATAACACATCTCCTGAGGAACTTCAGGTTGATGTAGGCACGTCCTCGATGGGATGTGCCTTTTTTATTTCCAACGCATCGACATCCGCCCAGATGACCCCATCACGGACCTGCGCGGGATATCGCCGGACCCGCGCCAAGTCCGAATGGGTGCAGACGCCGCGCTCAAGGTCGAACTCCCAGTGGTGCCAGGGACACTGCACGATGTTCCCCGTGACACTGCCTCCCGATAGATTGCCGCCCGCATGAGGGCAACTGTTGTCTATTACTACGACGCGCGGAGGATTCTCTAGTCGAAAGACCGCAAGCTCGCGGTCGGCGACGGCCACAAACGTACCTCCGTCGCTTCGACAGCGCGACAACGGAATCACTTCGACCCAGGCCATCGTCATCTCGAACCGCCGCGCGATTATCCCGCGTCCTTCGCGGGCCGCCGTACCCAATACATGTAGTCCAGTTCAGGCGGTTTGGCGCCCAGGCGCCGCATCATGTTCACCACCTGGGCGCGATGGTGCATGGAGTGCAGGCACACCTGAAACAGCATGTCACCCAACGTGGTTGAATAGAGCGAGCCGAAGGAGTCGCGGTAAACGATCGCTCGCGGCAGATCGCCGTCTCCAAGCGTGGCCAGGAACGCGTCCCGGCGGCGACGGATGTCGTCGAAGCGTTCTTTCATTTGCGCGACCAGAATCCGTTCGTCCTCATTTCCCCAGGGCGTCTCGCTTTGTCCTTGCCCGCGCTTCAAGAAAACGTCTTCGGCCACCAGCATGTGCAGGAGCGTTCGCCGCAATGAGCCCGGCCCCATGTCGAAGGGTTGGTCCAGCTTCGCGTCGCCGACCTGCCCGGCTGCGAGCAATACGTGATCGTTGGCCCAATCGTTATACCGAAGGAACCAGCGGATCGTCCCAAGCTGAATCATTCCTGACTGTCCCATACCCACAACCTCGATGCCCCTTACGCTCCCAGCTTCGCGGCGATCCATTCCCGCGCCTTGTCCAAGGCCTTGGCCAGTCCCTTGGGGTCAGTTCCGCCGCCCTGGGCCATGTCCGGGCGTCCACCGCCCTTGCCGCCTACGAGGGGGCAGATTTCCTTAATCAAGTCGCCCGCTTTCAGGCCGCGCTCGACGAGATCTTTGCTCATGCCCGCAACGAGAGTGACCTTGCCGTCCTCGATCGTGGCCAGCAAGACGGCGGACGATCCTTTCTTGTTGCGAACGTAGTCGATGCCGGATCGCAAGGCGTCGGCACCGGCTCCGGACACTTCCCCGACGACCAAGGTGACTCCGCCGACATCGATCGCTTTGCCCGCGAGCAGTTCTCCGACGGCTTCGACCGCCCCGCGTTGCGACTGCGCTGCCGATTTTTTTTGTTGTTCCTTGGCGGCCTCCTGTAACACCGTAATAGTGTCCGCGAGCCGATGCCGCGTGAGCAAGGGAATCGTGGCCTCGGAGAGTTCACGCAGCAACCTTGCGAGGTCGTAGGGTCCACTTTGCAGACCGACCCCCCCTTTGATCCCCCCCTTATCAAGGGGGGGTGACGGGGGGGTACTCCCCGTGCGCAACGCTTCTGCGATCTCGAGGAACTCTTCGCCGCGACGAATCGCCTCGCGCGCTTTTTCTGCAGTAAGTCCGACGAGCCGCCGCACCCCTTTGGCCACGGCCTCCTCGTGCACCAGCACGAAGTCCTCGGCATCTTTGCTGTTCTTCAGGTGCGTGCCGCCGCAGAACTCCACCGAGTATTGCATCCACTTGGGGTTCTTCGGATCGGCCAGAAGATCCTTGAGCGTCGGCCCGATCGAGACCACGCGCACCTTCTCCGGGTATTTTTCACCGAACACCGCGCGCAGCGTGTTAATCTCCCGCGCCGCCTGTTGCGATACCTCTCTCTTGCCGTCGAGCAGGTCGTGGACCTCCAGTCCGCCCCCGATTTGATCTTTCACCAGGTTTTCAATCCGTAATAGCTCCTCGCCGGTCAGCGCATGGTTATGCGAGAAGTCAAACCGCGTCTTCTCCGGGTCGACCAGCGACCCCTTCTGCTGCAGATGATCGCCCAATACTTCTCGCAATGCCCAGTTGAGAATGTGCGTGGCAGTATGAGTCTTCGTGATCGCATTGCGATGACTCGGATCGACTTGCATCCGACAAGTCTGACCGACATGGACGACACCTCGCGTAATCTCACCCTCGTGCGTAACATGCTCAACCAAATGCCCGCCGAGTACGAAGTCTTGTCGCTTGACGCGCGTCACGTTGATTTCGCCGCTGTCGGTAGAGACAATGCCACTATCGCCTACCTGACCACCTTGCTCTGCATAGAAGCACGTTTCTAAAGTAGAGAATGCCACACTCGACCCAGCTACCGCCGCCAAACCCGTATTGACGAGAATTTCAATCCTTGATTCGCATCGGGGCACGGCTAAGTACTTTGGGGATTCGGACCACCTGAGACCCTGATCTTTCGTCTTACATTGTACTTGTCTTTGCGCTTCTTCTGATAAGGCGACCCGCTCGCCGTTTTCACATACGCCTGCATGTCGAGCCGTCTGTCGAGCATCCTGCATCAATCGTTCATACTCGCCAAGGTCGATGGTGAGGCCTTCTTCCTCGGCCATTAGTTCGGTGAGGTCGATCGGGAAGCCATAGGTATCGTGGAGCCTGAAGGCATCTTCGCCAGTGATGCGGCCATGACGCTGACTGCGGGCTTTTTCCGCAGCTTCAGCGAAGAGCTTGATGCCTCGGTCGAGGGTCTTGAGAAACGAGGCCTCTTCCTCGCGGATGATGTCGGAGACGTGTTGGATGTTTTTCTCGCGGTGTGCGGTGCAAAGTTCAGGGAAGACGTTGGCCATGTGGTCGACGACGGTCGGCACGAGATCGCAAAGGAAAGGTTCGTGCATGTTCATGTATTGGCGGCCGTAGCGTACGGCGCGGCGGAGGATGCGGCGGAGGACGTAGCCGCGGCCCTCGTTGCTGGGGATCGCCCCGTCGGTGAGAGCGAAGGTCAGGCAACGAATGTGATCTGCGATGACGCGGTAGGAAATGTCGACCATGATTGTCGATTGTCGATTGTCGATTGCGACCCCCCTTGACCCCCCCTTGCCAAGGGGGGGAGGCGGGGGGGTAGTGCTTTCGTTGTTTCGTCCCTTCCTGGCTTCGTGGCTATCCGCAACCGCTCCATGGCTGTCGCGGTTCTGCTCGGGCAACGTTCCGCGATATGGAGCCGCACCCGTGCGTTTCTGAATCGCAGTGAAGATCGGCGTGAATACGTCCGTGTCGTAGTTGCTCGTCTTTTTCTGCAACACCGCGCAAAGGCGCTCGAAACCCATGCCCGTGTCCACATGCTTGGCCGGTAGGGGTGTCAGCTTCCCGTCGCTGCCGCGGTTGAATTGAATGAAGACCAGGTTCCAGATTTCGATGACCCGCGCATCGCCTTTGTTGACCAGCGGCCCGCCGGACTTGTCCGGCGTGAGGTCAATGTGGATTTCGCTGCAAGGCCCGCAAGGCCCGGTGTCGCCCATCTCCCAGAAGTTGTCTTTCTTGTTGCCAGGGTGAATGTGCGCGGGGTTTATGCTTGTGACCTTCGCCCAAAGATCACGGGCTTCGCTGTCCGGCTCAAGGCCCTCGGATGGATCGCCCTGAAAATACGTGGCGTGGAGTCGCGACGCATCGACGTCCCAAACCTTGGTGAGCAATTCCCAAGCCCATTCGATGGCTTCCTTCTTGAAGTAGTCGCCAAACGACCAATTCCCCAGCATCTCAAAAAACGTGTGGTGGTAAGTATCCTGCCCCACGTCGTCGAGATCGTTATGCTTCCCGCCCGCGCGGATGCACTTCTGGCTGTTGGCCACACGGAGATGCTTGGGCGACTCCGTGCCGAGGAAGATGGGCTTGAACTGGTTCATCCCCGCGTTGGTGAACATCAACGTGGGATCGTCGTGCGGCACTACCGGCGACGAGGGGACATGCGTATGCCCCTTCGAGGCGAAAAAGTCGAGAAACTGCTGTCGAATCTGTCGTGAAGTCATTCCAAGAATCTACTTCAAAAGTTCTCGCTCTGCGACCGGCTTGGGCCGATCTTGACAGGCGCAGGGCATCCAATTACCTTTGGGGCAAGCAAAAAGTGGGAATTCATCAACCAAGGAGTCGTCATGCAAAAGCAGAGCCTATTGATGATTGTGTGCGGCCTGATGGCCGTGAGTGCGGGTTGCGCCACCTCCCCAGAGGCACGCAACGAGCCGAGCGGCTCAGGAGCGGCTCAAAAATCTACGCCCGCGGCTCATGCCGCCGCCCCCGCCGCCAAATCGGCACCCTCCAAGTTCACAGCGGCCAACAACCCCACCATTCTCGCCGGTCGGGGTGAGCCGAGTCTCGAAGAAAGGTCGCGACCCGCGGCGTGGATCTTCGTCGATGGAAAAGGGGGAAAGTTTACCAGCCGCGAGGGCGAACCGCTCACGCAATGGATCATTGACGGCCCGGTCAGTTCCTCGCCGACTTTTCGTGTCGAAGGATATGAACCGCTTCTGGGTAATCCCAAGGACTTCAAGTACGTGCTTCAGGCCGTCGATTCCTCAGGCAGCACCACGGTTGTTTATGGCATTGCCGCCAATGAGGGGACGTTTGCTCCGGGCCGCGACTATCCGCTTCTCAATCCCGGCGAGAACTTCGTCATTCGCAACGGCTTTACCGGCGATATCGTGAAGGAGATTTCCCCGCTACCGCCGGGAACGTATGCGATCGTCGGGGGTCTTGAGAATACCTCCACCGGCAAACGGGCGCTGACCGTGAGTTACTTCACCGTCGCCGCGGACCAGTAACTTAGCTGACGCTTTCCGAGGAGGGCGGCTCAAGGTAAACCGTACCATCCTCATCGGGAGCGAGTCCCAAAGCCTCCGCGACCGGGTCGTCCCCCACAGCTTGTGCTTCCTTGTGCTCCCTGGTTTCGCCTTGCGATTCCTCTCGTGAAGCAGGCTCATGCGCGCGATTGGCGAGAATCGTTCGCGCCATGTCGATTCGTTGGATGAGCGTAGACATGTCCATGATGCGATCCTTGGGATCGTTTCGGCAGCAGTCGTCGATCAGCCGAGTGAGGCAGGCGGGCAACTCCTCCGTAGCCGACTCGCGAATCTCCGCAACGCGCCGGCCCACCAGACTCGCCGAATGAACGCTGACCGTCTGGTTCATGCCGGTGGCAATGGCTTTACCCGTCAGCATGCGGTGCAGAGTAGCGCCCAACCCGAAAACGTCCGTGCGTTGGTCGAGCTTGCCTCGCTGGACCTGCTCGGGGGCCATGTAGTCGATGGTGCCCTGCACCCGCGGCTTGGCCTCATGGATCTTTGCGCTCTGCCCCAGGTCGATGAGCTTCACCACGCTCTCCGACGTAACCAATATGTTGTTGGGCTTCAGATCAGCATGGACCCAGCCTGCCAGGTGCATGGCGTGCAGCCCATGGGCGGCTTCCGCGAATAGACGAAGGATTTCGTCCATGGGGCGGCGGAATTCCTTGTCCGACATGGGCAGGCCGTTGACGTATTCGAGGAACAGAATGGCCCCACGCACCCTTAAGCGCTGTCGCAAGAACCGAAGCTCAAAGACCTTGCGGATGACGGGGTGGTCGATCGCTGATCCGATGGCGTGCTCAGTCTTGAGAAGATCGACGAAGCTCGAATCTTCCGGCTTGACGATCTTGACGATTTTAACCGTGTAGTCCTGACCCGTTCTCATGCAGCGGGCGCGGAACACGCGTGATTGAGCGCCGACGCCCAATTTTTCAACGATGCGATAATTTGGAATATCGACGGCCATTTGATTATTGAGGCAAAAAGTTCTGCCGCGCTTCCTCCGTGAAAAGCAGAAACCTGTCGCGTCTTAAGCCAATGAGCTTGCGCGGCGCATTAAAGACTTACCGGCCCGTTCGCAAAATCATCCGACCACGCAGGAAGGAACTCGGGAGGACGCACATTAGGAAAGGGCGAGATTGATAATTGCAAAAATCAGCTATTGCAGCTTATAATGACGGAAAATATATCGCGTATACCCTATCCTTCCCAATACCACGCCTAATTTACCGCTGTGCTGGTGTCGTGTCAAACAAAACTTCCGGAAAATAGCGGGTTCGGCGTTGAAGTCTGCCTTTCTGAAGCGGAATCAACAAAAGCAGGGGACGAAATCAAAGTCAGGATGGCCACCTCAGGAGGACAGTTCCAGCGCATGAGTAGCGGCAGCGAGACGCCGACGCCTGAACTGATGTGGATCGCCGTTCCCGCGACATCGTGGAGACCCTGTGACATTCGCCGCGGTATCCGATCATTGGTCCAGAGGCATCCCCATTTCGGCATGTGGATTTGTCCGCCGTGAGTGTGGCCCGAGAGCACGAGATGGACGCGCGCCGCGCCAAGGCGATAGATCGTGGACGGATAATGGGCGAGGAGGATCGTCGGGCCGTGTGCGTGCTGACCTTTCAACGCCACGGCGAGGTTCTCCGCGCTCGGCGAGGATTGGTCCACGCCAGCCAGAGTGAGTGTGACGCCGGAGAGGTCGAGGCTGACCGATTCGTTCCGCAAGTATCTTAAGGGCAGATCGACATCGGCCAGACGCGGGTCGTCGTGATTGCCCAGCACGGCGTAGATGGCGCCGCGCTCCGCAATCGGCTCGAAGAACTGTCGGGCGAGGTCGCCGCTCTTTTGCCAGTTTCGGCGGAAGTTGCCCAAGTCGCCGGTGACGGCCAGCAGGTCATAGTCGAGCGTGAGAAGTAACTCCTGAGCGCTGCGGGTAACATCATCCCAGCGCCGAAAGTGCAGGTCGGAGATGTGGGCGATCCGCACGCCGTGCAGCGCGCGCGGAAGGTCAACGATTGGGACGCTCAGGTTTTGAACAACTACGGGTTCGCTACTCACAACTGTTCCTTGCATGACGACCGCTCATCATCAGTGTATCGGCGAGCCAAGCGGATGAGCCATTGCCGATTGCCCAATTTCCCATGGCCGAGCGCAGATCATCGTCTCCCCCATCTCCGAAGGAGATGGGCCACCCGGTTCAATTCCAATCGGGTTCGTTTGGTTTTCAACTGGCTTCGTTTTTCCGAGGGCATTTCATCGTAAGTCATTACACAACAAGCACCTGGGCTATTTGCAACTGGCTTCGTTTGGTACGGGCGCTTTCTCTACACGGACCGCTCCATTCCTGTCGCGGCTCTGATCATGGGACGCGGAGCGGGCGCTGCCTTCATCCGTAATAACGCCACGGGTGATCGGTCGGCGAAACGCGGGGGACCGATCGCGCAATGAAAATACATGACTGTCCCGCAATTTTAAGCTCTCAAACGCCTCGTCGAGGAACTGGATCCCTCCGACAAAGAATAGAAACACGAAAGCAGTGAAGTTGTGGCGAAAGACTGCATTACAATAGGTCCGCGACGCCGGTTTAACATGCGTGTAGCATGTGGCGGTTAGGTCAGGAATATGCCCATGCCTTTCCTTGGCACGTACAAGCCGCCGGTTACTGCCGCCGAACTTCAACTCGAGAAGCGGTTGCGTGGGCATGTAGACGTTCTTGCCGGGCTGATTGGCGCTCGGCATTTGGGCAAGCGCAACTCATTGGAGGCGGCAAGCGCGTACATTGAACAGCAGTTCGCGGAGATCGGGGACGATCGGCGGCGAGAGACGTACTCGATCGGCTCGGCTGAAGTCGCGAACGTTGTTGTCGAGCGGATTGGAAAGGAGCACCCAGGAGAGATCGTGGTGCTCGGCGCACATTACGACACGGTTCCAGAGTCGCCAGGAGCAGATGACAACGCGTCCGCAGTGGCCATGCTCATCGAGGTTGCTCGCCTTCTGTGTTCGCTGCCCACGAAGCGAACGATTCGGTTCGTTGCCTTTGCCTGTGAGGAACCACCTCATTTCTACACAGACTCGATGGGCAGCCAGCAACATGCCCGCGCATGCCGCGTGCGCGGCGAAAATGTTGTTGGCATGATCTGCCTGGAAATGGTCGGTTATTACTCGACGAACCCGCGGAGCCAGGATGTTCCACCCCTGATACCGCGCCTGCTGCGTTGTGCTTTTCCGAGGAGGGGCGACTTCCTTGCAGCGGTCGCCAATCTGCATTCGATTCGACTGCTACTGTCGTTTCGCAGTGGATTCAAGCGATCAAACCGCTTCCCACTCTACTGCGTGGCGCTTCCCGAACGAGTCCGTGAGATTCGACTGTCCGACAACGGCTCGTTCTGGGATCAGGGCTATCCGGCGCTCATGATTACGGACACCAGTTTCCTGCGAAATCCGCACTACCACTTGCCGTCTGACACTCCCGAGACGCTGGATTATGGCCGCCTCATGATGTCTACCATCGGCGTCGCTGGCGGCGTTGGCCGGATTGCGAAGGTAATCGGACGTATTGCCCTTCTCGGCACTTGATTCAAAGCTGAACCCGAAGTTCTGTCGAACATGACATCGCTTTTGGAGGGCAACAACGGAGTTTTGCACAGGTTGATGGTCCAGTCTTGGCCAATTCAAATAGGGCGTTCCAATTCGGGGTAGCGGTGGTTTCGGATGGGGGCGGCTCGGAAAGGATTGAAGGGTGCAACCCTTTCAGGGTTGGGTTTTTTAGAGGGCTGGTAACCCAGGGTGGCGCTTCGCGGCAATGCCGCTTCGCTTACCCTGGGCTATATTCTGTTTCCCTTTCAGGGAAAGGGACTGGCTTCCAGGGAGTGAACTCCCTGGCAACAATCGTGTGCCCTTCGGGCGGGGACGGCGGACTGCTACAAGACGGTCGCGGTACTGAGTGACAATCGGCCCTCACCCCTGGCCCTCGGACCCTCCCTCATTGGTCGGCTCGTCTGACCCCCCCTCGCGGGGGAGAGGGGGAGGTTATTGGGAATCCGCTTCCAGGGAGTGAACTCCCTGGCAACAATCGTGCGCCCCCCGGGCGACGATGAGTTCTTCCCCACTGCTGACGCAGCAGTGGCACCCATCAGTCAGTGAGGCAGGCGCGAAAAAACGAGATCGACCTTTTCGTGCGGAGGCGACGGGCAAGGAACCGGTCTGCGGAACTCATACGGGCGGAAGTCTACCTCGGGGTTGACCAACTTGTATGCGGTGAAACCCTTGGAGCGAAACGTGTCGAAAAGCTCGTTCGACTGCTCGGAGGTCAGCCAGTATGGAGTGAACTCCAGGCAGAACTCCAGATTCTCGTTTCCATTTTCAATCAGGCGGTGCAAACCACGCACGACCTTAGGCTCGGCCCCTTCCACATCGATTTTGACAAACCGAATCCGCTTATAATTCTCCTCGCCGAGCACGTCGTCCATGTTGATCTCCGGCACGACGATCTTGCGGGTGAACGGTTTCTGAATCGGGAACTCCGGCGACATGGTCGTGGACAACATGCCGTTGATTCGATTCTCAATCAGTTCAATGGTCCCGCTGCGGTTTCCGGCGGCCGCGTTAATCAACCTGATCCTTGACTCGAGGGCATTGGCCTCGATATTGCGACGAAAAAGCCGGCAGTTCGCGGGCGAGGCCTCGACGGCGATCACCTCGGCGCCCCGTTTCGCGGCGATCAAACTGAAGTGGCCGGCGTTGGCGCCGACGTCCACGAAGACGTCACCCGGTTTTAGGGCTTGCGTGATAAAGTCTGTGAGCGTCGGCTCGTAGCACCCCGATAAGTAGACACACTTGACCAGCGTGTTCGACCTGAGGCTCCCCGTCAGCACGATGCCTTCATCCGTCCGAACTCTCCGGCGGGCGAATACTCGCAACGTCAGGGCGAGGAATGCGATTGCGAAGAGCAGCACTTTCCACCGCCTTGCCTTTGTGCTCATGAGATAGACGCGGATGAGTGGCGGTAGAACCTGCAGGATTCCGAGGACCAGGAAGGACAATAACAAGGCTGTTGTCACAGAGTTTCATCCGACAGTTCGCGTTTGTCGAACTTCGAGTTGCGCGGGCACAACCCCGTTGGGGTAGGCTTGGTGCCTCGTTGCTCCCAGCGGTAGCCGCGTTACGGCAACCCTGGGCTATGTTTCATTTCCCTTTCAGGGAAACAGGCTGGGACCCCCCCTAAATCCCCCCTTGGTAAAGGGGGAAGCTTACTCCGCGAAGAGCGGGGTGGAAATATAGCGATCGCCGCCGCTGGGGAGCACGACGACGATCACTTTACCCTTGTTTTCCGGCATATGGGCCACGCGGTCGGCGACGGAAAGCGCCGCCCCGGAGGAGATGCCGCAGAGGATGCCTTCCTCCTTGGCCGCGCGGCGGGCCCACGCGAAGGCGTCTTCGTTGGTGACGAGCATCACCTCGTCGATGACCTCAAGGTTGAGGATTTTGGGGATAAATCCCGCGCCGATGCCCTGGACCATGTGCTTCCCGGGTTGCAGCGCTTTGCCCTGGCGCTTTTGAGTAATGACGGGCGAGCTTTCCGGCTCGATGGCGTAGCACTTGAAGGACGGTTTTTTCGCCTTGATGACCTCGCCGACGCCGGTGATCGTCCCGCCGGTGCCGATGCCGGACACCAGGATGTCGGCCTTGCCGTCGGTGTCGTTCCAAATCTCCTGGGCCGTCGTCCGGCGATGGACTTCGGGGTTGGCCGGGTTCTCGAACTGTTGCGGCATGAAGGAGTTGGGCGTTTCCTTAATGAGCTTCTCCGCGGCGGAGATCGCGCCCTTCATGCCCTCGGCCGCGGGGGTGAGCACCAGCGACGCGCCGTGGGCCTTGAGGATGGCGCGGCGTTCGATGGACATGCTCTCGGGCATGGTCAGGGTGAGCTTGTAGCCCTTGGCCGCGCATACGAACGCCAGGGCGATGCCGGTGTTTCCCGACGTCGGCTCGATGATGGTCGTCTTGGGAGTGATGCGTCCGTCGCGCTCGCCGGCTTCGATCATCGAGGCCCCGATGCGGTCCTTGACGCTCGAAAGCGGATTCGAGAACTCCAGCTTGGCATAGACCGTTGCGGGGGCCTGAATGATACGGTTGATCTTGACCATCGGCGTGCGGCCTATGGCCCCGGTGATGTCCTTGTATGTCTGCGCCATGTGTGTTCTCCAGATTTCCAGTGAACGAGGATTCTCGATCCGAAGCAGGTAGTGTAGGATTGCGCGCTCCAGGGTGTCAACATCGGCATCCATGCGTTAACGGACGGTTGAACATGCGGATTCTGGTGACCGGAGGAGCGGGATACGTTGGCAGCCATTGCCTGCGAGGGCTGTGTGAGGCGGGCCACTCCGTGACCGTTTATGACGATCTCATACATGGTGGGCATCGCGCTGCCGTGGATCGGCGGTCGATGCTGATTGTGGCGGACCTGGCCGATGCGGCGCGATTGGACAAGTGTCTTGCCGATGGTCGATTCGACGCCGTGATGCACTTCGCGGCCTCGGCGGAGGTCGGCGAGTCGGTGCGCGAGCCGCTGAACTATTACCGTAACAACTTCGTAAACACGATCGGCCTTTTGGAAGCCATGCGCCGGCACCGGGTTCGCAAGTTTGTGTTCAGCTCGACGTGCGCGGTGTACGGTGTGCCGCCGGCAGTTCCCATCATGGAGGACATGCCCAAGGACCCCATCAACCCTTATGGGCGGACGAAGCTGGCGATCGAATGGGCCCTAAAGGACAGCGCAGCGGCATGGGGGCTGGGCGCGACGGCGTTACGCTACTTCAATGCCGCCGGCGCCGCATCGGACGGCAGCATCGGTGAAGACCACAAACCGGAGTCGCACCTCATCCCGCGTGTGCTCCAGGTTGCGTTAGGACATGCGGAGTCGATTAAGGTTTTCGGCGATGACTATCCGACGCGCGATGGTACGTGCGTCCGCGACTATGTTCACGTGGAGGACCTGGCCGACGTTCACTTGCGGGCCGTCGAATCACAGGTGGAGGGACGGTTTGCCGGGTACAACGTAGGCACGGGCGTAGGGGTGTCGGTCAACGAATTGATTTCGGCGGCGCGGGGGGTGACCGGCCATCGTATTCCGGCGGAGATTGCGCCGCGCCGTGAGGGTGATCCGCCGCAGCTTTACGCGAATGCGTCGAAGATCGCGGCGGAGATGGGATGGAAAGCGCGTTACACCGATATTCGGCAAACGCTGGAATCGGCGTGGAAGTGGCATCGAAGCCATCCGAAGGGATTTGCATCCACATAGTCATCGAAGGCCGCTCTTGCTGCTTGGAATCATTTTGTAGAGAATTAAGTTGCACCGATTCACTACGGTGAAGTCTGAGTCTCGGAGTCGTCGGCATGGTCCCATCGAGTGTTCGGTCCGCGCAGCTTCGGCGGCTCATGTCCAAGGGCGTCGTCATGCTGCCCGGGGCGTTCAACGCCCTGAGCGCGAGGATGATTGAGCGTGAGGGCTTCAGCGCCCTCTACGTATCCGGTGCGGTACTGGCCAACAGCGTCGGCGGAGTGCCCGACGTGGGGCTGATGACCTTGACCGAATCGCGGGATCACGTCGCACATATCGCCGGTGTGACCTCCATTCCCATCCTTGTCGACGCCGACACGGGTTACGGCGGGCCGGAGAATGCGGCCCGAACCGTTAGAGAACTGGAGTCGGCGGGGGCCGGTGGAATTCACCTGGAGGATCAGGAGTTTCCCAAGCGATGCGGGCATTTGGAGGGCAAACGGCTGGTACCCGTGGCGGAATTCTGTGAAAAGATCGCCGCGGCCGCGGCGGCGAAGGCATCGGCGGATTTTCTTCTGATCGCCCGGACGGATGCGCGGGGCGTGGAGGGGTATGATGCCGCGGTTGACCGGGCGAATGCCTACTTGAAGGCCGGCGCGGACGGTGTTTTTCCCGAGGCTCTGGAGAGCCGCGAGGAATTTGCACGATTCGCCAAGGACGTAGACACCGTGCTTTTGGCGAACATGACGGAATTTGGTAAAACACCGTTCCTGACTGCGGACGAGTTTTCTGAAATGGGGTACGATCTGGTGATATACCCGGTTACCTTGCAGCGGTGTGCGATGAAGGCGGCGCAAGAAGCGCTGCGGACGCTGAAGGTCCAGCGGAGCCAACGATCAATCGTCGATCGGATGCAAACACGTGCCGAACTGTATGAGCTATTGGGCTACGAGATACCCAGGTCATCACCGCAGCCTTGACTAATAAAGGTCCCATCTATGAGTCCTGAAGGTGAAATTGCCAAGCCCGGTCTCGAAGGCGTCATAGCCGGCGACACGGCCATCTGCTGCGTTGACCAGGGTAAGCTGCTGTATCGCGGTTACCCCATCTCGGAGCTTGCGGAAAAGACTGCGTTTGGTGAAGTCGCGTATCTTCTGATGTACGGTGAGCTGCCCACGGTGTCGCAGCTCAAATGGATCCGCGAGCAGCTCTCCGACTTTCACGGCCTGCAACCCGAAGTGCTCAATACGCTGCGCATGATCCCCAAGGAGGGGGTGCCGATGATGTCCGTGCTTCGCACGTGCATCTCCATGGCGAGTCACTTCGATCCCGTATCGGGGCAGGAATTGGACGCGCTGCGGCGGCGGGCCATCTGGCTGCTGGCCGTGGCATCGGATATCGTGGCCGCTCGTTATCGCCTGATCAACGGCAAAGAGCCGATCATGCCCAAGCGCGGCGTGTCCCACGCCCACCAGATGCTGTACATGTTTCACGGAACAGAACCAGACGAGCTGTCCGTTCGCCTGTTGGACTTAACGCTCGTGCTGTACGCCGAGCATGATTTCAACGCAAGCACCTTCACCAACCGCGTCGTGGCGTCCACGGCCTCGGACATGACCTCGGCCACGGTCAGCGCCATTGGTGCCTTGAAGGGTCCGTTGCACGGCGGAGCGAACGAAGAGGCCATCAACCTGATCCTGCGATTCAAATCGCCCAAGGAGGCCGGGGCCTGGGTGAAGGAAGCTCTTGCCCGGAAAGAAAAAGTCATGGGCTTCGGGCACCGCGTCTATAAGCACGGCGATCATCGGGCGGCGATTCTGGAACGCGAAATGCGCAAGCTGGCCGCGGTCAAGGGGCGGCAAGACTTGGTGGCCATCTACGACGCGATCAAGGAACCGATCGTCAACAAGGAACACCCCATCTACCCGAACGTCGATTATCCGTGCGGGCTGGTCTATTACCTTATGGGCCTGCCGCCCGATCTGTACACGCCGTTGTTTGCGTGCAGCCGCATCGCCGGCTGGTGCGCCCATTACATCGAGCAAATCCAACACAACCGAATCTACAGGCCGCTGAGCCGGTATATTGGGCCGCCGCTGCGAGCGGTACCGCCCATCGAAAAACGGTAGCGCCAGAAGATCGCGGCGGCGGAGCGGCATTTTTGTGCGGTGCTGGGTCCTTTCTTATGGCGAGCAGCGGCCGCACTTGTCGCGGCAGAAGGCGTTGTTGGTCACTAGCGTGCAGTTGATAGTGGGACAAGTCCCGCCTCCACAGGTCGAAGCGTCGGCGCAGGGTGCGCCGGGAGTCGGACCACTCACGCAGACCTTGCCGCAGTTCCCATTTCCACTGCACCCTTGAGCGTTGTTCGTGCCGCCGACGCACTCCTTGTCGCAGACCCCCCCGCCGCCACAGTGCAGGTGGTTGTTGCACTGCTCGCCGGCGTTGGTACCGCCGCGGCACAGCTTGATGCAGGTGGCTTCGGCGCCCAGACCCGGAGCGCCCGATCCGGTGCACGTCCCCGCT
>Ga0187893_10004081_pt1 | contig 28341 bp, 23 predicted proteins | sample MA1701074metaG_FD_139574 | JGI IMG/M metagenome (GOLD analysis project Ga0187893, IMG submission 139574) | White microbial mat communities from a basaltic lava cave in the Kipuka Kanohina Cave System on the Island of Hawaii, USA - MA170107-4 metaG ... | reverse complement strand
GGCCTATCAAACGCTCAGCGACCCCGTCGCACGCGCACGATACGATGCCACGGCACAGCCATCGACATCCCACAGGCCACCCCCACGCCCCTCCCCTGCAACAGGCCCATCGTCGGAATCGTACGCCTCCACTCCACCACGCGCTCAACAGACCACACCATCCCGCCAAGGCCCTCGCGGTCCACAGTCGCTCATCATGCTCTCCCGGCAAGACCGGCCCAAGACCATGGTGCCGGCCATTACAATGCTCGTCGACAGCCACGAGCATCTCCCTTACGAGTTCGAACGTCTCGTCCGCATCGCCGGAACTATTCGGCAGACGTTACCGGCGGGAGATTATGCCATTGCAGAAGCGCCTGAGATCTTCTGTGTCGAACGCCGGCGCGTGGAAGAGTTCAACACGATCTTCTCGAATCCCTCCAACAACCGCTCGCCCTTTCTACTAGAACTCGAACTGCTCATGGAGTACCCACACCGGTTTCTCGTCATCGAAGGAACGTTTCAGTCCAGCAAAGGCAGCGGGCGGCTCGGCCAATATCACAAGAACGGCATGATGGATTTCTTGGACGCACTGACAGCGCGATTTGGGATCAAGATCATTTATTCGGACAGCCGGGAAGAGGCAGAAGAACGAGTCGCCAATCTCGCAGCCCTACACTATGCCTACCACTTTGCCGAGCAACAGGGATTCGGCCGCTGCCTTACGGAGGACGATGTGTAAGAACCGCGCACGATGGAACGCCGTATTTCTTGAAACGTTTTCGGTGTTCAGCGGGAGACAACCGATGCTGAACTGTCCGTTCAAGCCCTCGCCCCAAATCCAACTTGCCGGCAGGCTTCGTAGATTACCACTCGACTCCTCACTCTCACCTTGCTCCTCCTCCTGTGAGTCGTTAGAATTGCACCGCGCCGGGTATGTGGCGCCAGACCATGACGCCTGAAGAAGCGCGAGCACAATACAACTACCTCCTGACCCTCTGCATTCGGAAAGCCGAAACTTTCGGCCCTCTGGCCTTCGCCTTTATCAAGGACCACAACGTCTCAGCGCTTGGATTGACGCCGGAAGAACAGTTCAATCTCTTTGTGGCCGTCGCCGAAGCGTTCGCCGACGAACCGAAGCGATACAGTCACAAGCTGGATTGCCTCCAAAAAGCATTTGACATCCTGCCGAACACCGGATTTTTCGACCCCGATCTATCCCGGCACATCCACCAGGATATCCAGCGGCTCAAAGCCGAACTGGACATCTATGCAGCAGCGATGAAGCCGGAACGCAGCGGTAGCGGTGCCGCGCCGGGCGATGCGACCCAGCAGATCATTATCGAAACCGACATGCCGGATTACTTCCTCTCGATCGCGCAACAGCGGGCATCCAGCTACTACCAAGACAAATACCGCCTGACGAAGGAAGCCAAGGTGGCTCAGCATTTCTCGAGCCCCGCTCGCCGCTTCGAGCCGGAGGAGACGGCGGTGCACAAGGAATTCCCCGGCGCCTGCGCGCCGTTCGTCGCTTCACGCACCGGCGCCTGGCACGTGATGCTTCCATTCGACCTGAAAATCAGTCGTACACCGGACGAGCCATTGGACGCCGGCCTGCGCATCTGGTACGCGAAGATCGGCTATTCGTTTCCCCTCCGCTATGAGATGGGACGGCTCTGCAGCTATTACGACGATCAGGTGCTCGACCTAGAGATGACCGATTCTCATCTATTATTTGTCTCGATGTCGCCGTTGAAAGAGCAACACATGGGAAAAGTCGATCGCGCGGTAGCACCGGACGTACCTTTTGAAATCGGCCTGCCTCGCGCCTTCCTTGAAGGCACTAACACGCTTGGACCTTATGTTCAAATAAGTTGCAATATCAAAGTGTGGTTCGACGCGGCTGCTGTGAGCGTACTCGTTCAGGGAGCGCCGGACCTCCACGAATACGGGCTGCAAGGCGGATCCGGACTCCTTACCAGAACCTACGCCTCAGAAAAGACCGCGGCCTATGCCGGCACCGGCAGTCATCCTTGGCAACAAGGACTCAGCTTTAATTTCGTCAACCTGCATCTCCAGCTGCTCCCGGATGTCGCCACGTCCATTATTCCCGCTCATACACCGATCTTTTCGGTCTATCCCGTCCTAGCGCGAAGCAAGTTCCAGTTGACCGACGCGCGAACACTCGCATCTTGACCGCTCAACTTCTTGTTTCAAACCCAACTTGCCGCCAGGCTTCATAGATGACCACCGCCACGGTGTTGGAGAGGTTGAGACTCCGGTTTCCAGCAACCATGGGTAAGCGGATACGCCATTCCTCGGCGACTGCATTCAGAATCTCCGCCGGTAAGCCACGGCTCTCAGGGCCAAAAAGAAACACGTCTTCTTTTGCATACTCAGCCAAGTCGTAGCATTCCGTGCCTTTCGTGGAGACAGCAAACAAACGGCGCCCCTTGAAGCAATCCGCGCACTTGACCCAGCTATCGTGAACGGTGATCTTTGCAAATTCGTGATAGTCCAATCCGGCACGGAGCAGTTGCTTATCCTCGAGCGAGAATCCCAGGGGCTTCACGAGATGCAGCCTTGTGCCTGTATTGGCGCAGAGCCTAATGATGTTGCCGGTGTTCGGAGGAATTTCCGGTTGATAGAGAATCACGTCGAACATGAGGCGTGCAGTGTAGCACGGCCAGGCAGGCACCAGATACGAACGATGAAGACGCTCGGAGGAGCGGTTACTCGCAACTATGAGCGAGCCGGCACTGACTTGGTTAGCCAAAGCCGCTGAACTGCCCGAAGCACCAAGAACGCCACGCACGACGGAAGCCAGATCCATATCGCTTCGCTGGCCAGGATCCGGACACCGTATTCGCTGAAAAATTCGCTGACGCCGATTGGAGAGACAAGGACCGGCCGCATAGGGAAGAAATATCTCGTCGTATCGAATGGAGAGAAGAACGCTACGCCCAATCCTCCATTTGTCATTGCATCGAGCACGCCATGTGACGCGGTGCAGAGAAAGAAATAGAGAAACAGCCCCGTCATTATTGCTGCCGGTTTGCCTCGATACCACACACCCACAAGACCCCCGGCAAGCAGCGCCGCAAACACGATCGAATGCGTCAATCCGCGATGGCCCCACACATCACCGTACTGAATGCCAAAGTACAATCCAATCACATCCAGATCCGGCAAGGCCGAACATAGCGCGCCCAGAAACAACTCGCGCCAACTCAGTTCCTTGTTCCGAAAAGCCTTCCCCATCGCCAGAGCGACAATGGCATGGGAGAATGCGGACGCCATTCAATTCCTCTTACTGCAATTCGTACACCGCGAGACAGTACGCTGGGGACGCAGGCACGTCAAGAACGGCAGACATCATGAGACGTGAATCGTTTCGAACGTTTTGGCGAGAGTTAAGCAGAATGAGGTGGGCAGTTGCTGGATAAAGCGCCATGTATGAATGTACGCCCTAACGCCTGTTTCCATGATTGAGCAATTCTGGGGATTCTCTTCTGCTCGAACGGGCCTTCAGCAATTCAATGAGTTCAATTCGTAGAGTGCTATTCAGGCGCTGCCGTGCTTCAAGCGGCAGGCGAAGGAACTCCACTCCGAACTCACAGCCCTGGACCCATTTGATCGTGCCGAGGTCAATCGACAGGGCCGGCCTCTGATTTGGGAGCAGGACACTCACGCGCACGTCACTGCCGCAGAGGACCTCTCGATCGCTCATGACGGAGCACCCCATCAACGACAGATTGGTCAGAATGCCTTCGCCGATAAATGGAGCTCCGCCGAAGATAACAGGGTAGAAAAGCGGGAATCGATGATGGGCCCGAGAATAGGGACGTGACGCCATTACAACCTCCGTGACGGCGAATTGTACCGAGGCAGGCTATGTAAGCGGTATCCTACATTGGGAGGGGGCTTTTAAGCCGTGAAACATGAGAGGTATAACGTGAAACGTTTCGGACTTTTGACGAGAGAAAAGCGGGACGCGGGGGGTGTCACCCAGACGTGAGTCGGTAGTACAATGTCGTTATGTACAAGGTGGTCCTCTTTCTCGCCATTGTGGGAGTAGCATGGCCAAGCATGCTGCTCGCCTCTGAGAAGCAACCACCTCTGGCGCCGAGCGTGAATGAGCGTTTAAACCAAGCGCTTGGTTCCGAGGGCGGGGCGCAAGTGTCCAAGGATCACGAGGGAAATGTTACAACCGTTCTCGATCCACCGGGCGGGGAGCGTCGTGTCACCGTGCAGCCGCCTCAAAGTCCGTCGATGAACCTCGGCCCTCCGCTTCAGTTACACAACATTCCATTCCAACTACCTCTGGCAGTGACTCCTGCTCACCCATCCCCTCCTGATTTTCCGCAGAAGGCTCGTTAACCCGCATGATTCAGGGTGGTTCGTCACGAAATCGCCCGAGAACGTGTTCCTCGCGAAACCTGTCTTGCTGCGACAATGCAGACTCCCTCATTCCATCCTGCGCTTCACGCTTCACGAACGTCGCGGACTTGACGAAGCAAGATGATCGAGCTAACTCCTCCGACCACAGCGCTGATCGCCTTCGCGCGCTTCCCTTCCATTCCCTCAAGGGTATGATCTCTATCTGCCTGACCAAAGCTATGCTTGCTCGAGCCTGCCAAAACGCCTTTCGGCTTCATGCCGGTCACAGGACCAGAGTGCATTCGTTTTATAGTGTTCAAATTGTCCCTCTGTCGCATGACCGGAGACCCGGCGCCGAAGCTGCGCCATTTCTTCCTGCGTCATGGGAACAAACCGTCTGGCAATAGCCAGATTCTGACGTAACACTTCACGTGAATCGATGCCGCTCACAAGCGTGGAAACCGGCAAGGACAGCACGTAGCGCATTGCCTCTTCAACCGTCAGAATACCTTGCTTGATCGGTTTGCCATTCCCGCAGAGAGATTTCATGGCAATGGGTGCGATTCCACGCCTGAGAAGTTCCGGAAGAACCTGCCGTTCAAAACTGCTGTAGGTTGCGTCAAAGACATTGAGCGGAAGTTGACAGGTATCGAATGGAAAGTCATACTTGAGCACGTTCAAATGCACGGCTGGATTCGTGTGGCCGGTAAATCCTATGAATCGTACTTTCCCTTGCTGCTTGGCTTCGGCCAATGCCTCAATCGCTCCCCCCTTGCGGAAGAGGAGTTCAGGATCGTCGTCGCAGCCGACTTCATGAATTTGCCACAAATCCAGGTAGTCGGTACCAAAACGACGCAACGACTGTTCCAAGTGCAACATGCCGATCTTTTTCCCGCGGCCGTGGGTGCACAGCTTCGTCATCAAAAAGACCTCGTGACGATGTCCTTTTAGCGCCTTCCCCATCACCGCTTCGCTCCGGTTGTTGTAATAGTCCCATGAGTTGTCGAAAAACGTGAGTCCGGCGTCAAGGGCCTCCTGTACGATTCGGCCCCCCTCCTCATCACTCGTGTTCAGAAGGTGCCCTCCGCCAAGCCCTAAAATCGGGAGCGTGACACCAGTGCGTCCCAGTTGGCGCCGAGGAAGCCCCTGCCCCTCCAACCCGCTTGGTGGTACTTCTGCATATGTCATCGCCCGTGTCAGGCCGGAGATCCCTGCCAGCATGATCGCCGACCCCAGCAAGCCAATTCGTTTGCACGCCTCGCGTCGACCAATCGTCTGTTCAGTTTTGCTTTCGTCTCGATCTTCATGTAGCGACATGTTCTTGACCCTCCACGCCTCAAGAGTGTGATCCGAGTTGTGGACTGGCAACCACACACAGAATAGGCTCTATTTGTCCCTCTCCAATAGCCGGCTATTGTTCATCCGCAAAGAATATTCGTCAAGGCAAGCTTGGCCGAATCTCGTGGAAGAGGTCAAGTTAGCTCATACCACAAACAGCAATTCTCTTTGGAGGATTCTGGTCCTGTCCTACACTGGCCCTGCAAGCACAACATCTTGTCACCATAGGAAAATACATGGCGAGCCAAAAGATGCAGCCTGGTGTTGTGAACCTGATTGTGGGCTGCGCCGTCAGCCTCTGGTTTTTCACGCCGGCAGGGGTCACTGGCGCTTCACAGGCGATTGCGGGAAGCAACGAACCTCCGACATTTGTGACGTGGCCCGAGAAGGGCTTGGGACTTTCGATCGACTTAACCGGTTTCAAGAAAGAGATAGACCAGGTCAAACCAGACGGTCGCCGCTATCTTATGGCCTCCCATCCCAAGACGGGACTCGACGTATCTGTCACCCTTGAGAAAGTCCCGATGAAGGCTTCTGTAAAAGGATGCCTGGAACAGCTCAGACTGATACAGAATGACTCGTCTGTCACCCGTGGGCAGGACATCGCACTTAACACCACCGGCGAGATACCGACCCTTGAGTATACGATTCAGAAATTCCGAGGAGTCCGGGTTGATCAAAAGAATGTGTATGCGTGCATCGCGCAAGACAACGTCTATGCCGACATCCATCTGTCGAAGGCACAATACACCACGGCCGATGCACGGTTCTTTCAATCTATTCTTAAAACCCTTCGCTTACAGCCACTCCCCTCAGAGATAGTGCCTCCCCCAGCTCCAGCCCCGCCCAAAAAGATGGTGCGCCTCCCAGCTCCGGCTCCACCTAAAGAGTTGGTACGGCTTCCGCCGCCTGCACCACCCAATAGCAAGGAATTGCTCAATATGGGAAACGCTCTTTCCCGGCAGTACGAATATGCCCGAGCTATTGCACCCTATCAAAAGGCGTTCGAGCTTGAAAAAGCAGAGCCGCAACTTGACAGAATCCTTTGGCGCACCTTGATCGACAATCTAGGTATGGCCTATGGGATGACCGGTCATCTCAGGGAGGCAAAGACCACATTTGAGCAAGGGATACAGGCCGATCCTACCTATCCGATGTTCCACTACAATTTGGCCTGCACTTTTGCGGAAATGAACGACCTGGATCGTGCGATGCAGTCGCTCAAGACAGCGTTTCGCCATCGCAAGAATCAGAATCCCGGAGAAGAAGGAATGCCTGACCCACGCCAGAACGCATCGTTTCAGCGTTTCATGAAGAATGATACCTTCCGTAACTTGGCAAACGACCTGGCCGCGACGAAGAGCTAGCTGATCCCCATCGCCATCTCTTCCAAAATTCCCTCTTCTTATTTTCTCTATCTAGACTTAGAATATCGTTCGGGCGCAGAGGGAAGATATGCTCCTACGACTTGTCGCCATAGGCCTGCTAGTTACCCTGGTCTGCGCTTCCGCCGCTACCGCCTCTTCAGAGACTGCCAGGGATAAGAATAATCTGATCGGCCCGGTTCGAACCGTTACCACGAAGGCACAAGGTCTATTACAGACTGAAACCTATGATTTCGCAGGCAGGCTAACTGAAGCGGCCATCTATCAAGAACACTTCAACATCTCAACTAGCTATGTATTTACCTATGATCAGCATGGAAAACTTCACGAAGAAATCGCATACGATGACGCCCGAACGCTCATCTATCGAAAACTCTTCGCCTACGCGTACGACTCGGCCGGACGGGAAACAGCAGTCGTAGCCGCCACCCACGATGGCGAGTTTCATTATGCTGAATTCTCAATCTACGACAAATCCGGAAACTTATCAGAAATGATCCTTATCAACGGCATGGAGACCAACCGGAATGTGTTCGATGTCCTCGGACGTCTGATCTATTCGGGGAGGTTTAGAGACGGGCAATTGATCAGCGAGTTAAGGCACAACCATGACAGCACCGGACTATTGATCGAAATCATCAGCTATAGCCCGGATGGGGCGGTGACTGGAAGAAGCGTGAGTGAGTACGACGATTCAGGGCACCGAATCCGAATAACGACCGAGACGTTTCAATCAGGTGTAGCGAGCAGATGGATCACAACCTATGAAAACGATCGCACAGGGAACTGGATCAAAGAGATAACAGGGAAAGAAACGAGCACTTCACCACAAACTGAGCCTGCACCAAGCCATACTGTGCAAGAGCGCGTCATCGAGTATCATCAAATACCTGATCTCAAGGTCCCATAGCCACGCCGGACCCGTGAGCGGCTAGTGGGGCTGACGCAACTGAGCGCTCAGGTCCCGTGAATCCTGCTTTCATCAGGCAATCGTGTCATGTCTTGGAAGTTGCGCCCGTGAGCGCAAGGTATGGCGCTTCAATTGGCTGATGAGGTAAAGCACGATGACCAGGTTCAACAGCAGCACGGCGACCCGAAGCACCGATACCTGTTCAAAGATCTCGTAGAGTTCGAACGGAAGCAACAGGCTCGTAGACACCACCGTCAAATACGCGGCCCAGGCAAATTCCAGCCACAGCCCAACGCCCTCCACCAACAACATACCCGCATAGCCAAGACTGACGAGCGCCGCCAGCAGCACACTATGAGGCTGCAGCGCATCGACTTTCAGAACCAGAGCATGGAGGAGGCGCGAATCGGCATTCAGATGAAGGGTTTCAATCAGCAGAGAGAACAGCGTGGCAATCTCGGCATGTACCAACTTGAGAAGACCCAACCCGAGAAGGAGTAGCAGCAGACCCTTCACCACTTTGAACACCGCAATCACGGCCAAGCCCGTATGGTGTGAGCGTGCCATCATCGATTTGAGAGACTATCATAAATGATGAGGACCGGGCGGTGGGCAGGCGTTCCTTTCGTGAAACGTGAGCCGACGAGTATGGCCTTCAGCTAATTACACACTGCTAGAGACAAGTGTAGAACGCGGTGGGTGACTGGCAGAGCTAGGCCTTCCGAAGAAGAATGCCGGCCCGTTTCTGTTGACTGGACGAGATGATCAGAACACTCGAGCGAGCTACCTCCACTTTTCTTACCCAGGCAGTCTATGCGCTCGTACCCATGCGGGTGCTGTCCACGAACTGTTCGGTGGCGTCATCGATGGCTCGTCCCCTCCTTCCGTCCGCATGATGAATGTAGAGGAGCTTGGGATTGACCGTCTCCTTCGGCGCGGGCGGCAGCGCCATCTGATACTTGACCGGTCTTTGGTGATCGGAGAGCTGCAGCTTCGGGTTGTACACACTGTTAAACTTCCACAGCATTTTGACAAAATTGGTCTGGCCACGAAGAAGGTGTCCGGCAGCTGTCGTGGCTGTGTGCTTGAGCGCAGACCAGCCGAGATGCTTCATGTTTAGAACCTGCTGGGTCTTGACCAATTCCTCGTAAAACTCAGTGAGCGACAATTTGGTCGGCAGCACCGCATGCTGGATATCGTAGAGGCGGTAGTCGCGGGTCTGGACCTTGCGCGATTCCGTGTGCCAGGTCTCTGTACCGGGATAGGGTGTACTGACACTGATTGTGACAATCTCGGGAATCTCTAGGCACCATTCGCGGATCAGCTCAAAACGCTTTGCGTCCCAATCGGGGTCTGCGATGAGATTAATGGCCACCCTGATTCCGAGTGAGCGGGCGTAGTCCAGCGCCTCGAAGTTCTTTCCCAGAGTGATACGTTTCCGGTGCTGCTTCAGTCCTTCCTCATCAATGGCCTCCACGCCTATGAACATGTACCGCAAACCGAGCTTTTTCCAAAAGGTGAACACCTCCTTGTTACGAAGGAGCACATCGCCTCTGGTCTCCAGGTAATACTGTTTCTTGATCCCTTTCCTGGCGATGGCTTCGCCTATGTCCATACCATGTTTGGACTGGATAAACGCGACATCGTCCACTATGAAGACGCCGGGCTCCTTGATTCGCTCCAGCTCTTCCACCACCTTGTCCGGGCTTGCGGCACGATAGCTACGCCCATAAAAGGTCCAGGCACTGCAGAAGGAACAATCCCACGGGCAGCCTCGCGTGAACTCGATCGACGCACAAGGGTCTAGGACGCCAAGATAGTACCTGTGGCGATGACGCAGCAGGTCGCGGGCCGGCTGAAGATCATCCAAGCTTTCTACAAAGCGAGGACGGGGCCCTTCTCCGTCCAGTGTGACGACGCCGGGCACGCTCGTCACGGCCTTGCGATCATGCCTAACAGCCAGGAGGAGTTGCGGGATGGCCGCTTCTCCTTCACCCTTGAGGATGCAATCAATGGTTCCTTCACCATGCTCCAGGAACTCATGCGCGACGAAGGATGCGCTGTGCCCGCCGACCAGGATGAAACTCTGGGGCAGTTTTGCTTTGGTCAGCTTGGCAAGATCTACGATCTCCGGCACATTGGCCAGATAATTACAGGAGAAAGCCACAACGTCGGGCTTCCATCGGTCAATGATCTTGAAGTAATCTGCGTGGGTTTCCGCTTGTAAGTCGATCAGGTGAACCTGATGGCCCTCCTGACGAGCTGCCTGGGCAGCCAATTCAAGCCCCAATGGCTCCAGCCGCATGTAGATCTTGGTATACATCAGCGGGCCTGGATGAACCGCCAGTACCTTCATCGCACACCTCCCTCGTGAGACATGAAAAAAGCTAAAGGATGTCCCGAACGAGATATCGCGACAACTGAAGTAGAATTGTGCAGGTAACTGGTCGTAGGATCAAGTACATTTGGGGCCAGCAAGATGCTCAGCGATTAGAGCAGAAACATTCTTGAGTAATGCGAACTATAGTGACGTAAGCCGTGAGTCTGTATAATCCGGCACCGGCACCCCCATGTATAGACTGCACGACTCAACCTTGTGAATACACTGACGACTCGCCCTTCACGGATTCGCTGGCTCATCCTCGCCTTGCTGTTTCTCATCAGCGTTGTCACCTATATCGACCGCGTCAATATCTCAGTGACCGCGCGTCAGATGATGCCGGCCTATGGGATGACCGATCAAGAGATGGGCTGGGTCTTCTCGGCCTTCGTCGTCGGCTACGCCTTGTTTCAAATTCCTGGAGGATGGCTGGCCGATCGCTGGGGGGTTCGAGTGGTGCTCACCGCTGCGCTCGTTTGGTGGTCGATCTGTACGGCAATGACGGCAATAGTCGCCGCAACTCCGCTCGCGAGCCTCGTCGGGATTATCGGCTCGTTGATGCTTGTACGATTTTGCCTGGGAGTGGGAGAAGCCGTGGCGCTGCCGGCCTTCAATCGCGCCGTCACTAACTGGTTCCCGGCTGATGCACGAGGCTTCGGCATTGGAATCGCCATAGGAGGAATCGGATTGGGTTCCGCCATGACCCCGCCCATTGCCGCCTGGGTGATGGTCAACTGGAAATGGCAGACGGTTTTCTATCTCGCGAGCCTGATCGGAATCGGGATGGGACTCCTTTGGTGGCTCCTCTCACGCAACCAGCCGTACGAACATCCTTGGGTGAATGCAGGTGAACAGGCGCTGCTTAAACGAACACCGACTGCCACCTCCACAGCCGTGCCCTGGCGAACATTCAGTCGGACTCCCACCATCTGGTGGTTGGTGATCAGCTACAGTTGCCTCGGTTATGTCGCATACATCTATCTGTCCTGGTTCTATCTTTATCTCGTCAACGTTCGAGAATTCGACGTGCTCCGTGGCGGACTCTACGCCGCGGCTCCCTTTCTGGCCATGTTGGTGTTTTGTCCCCTGGGTGGCTGGGTGACCGATCGAATTGCGAGCCGCTATGGGCTCACCACCGGACGGGCCGTGGCCGGCATGACCGGCATGGTCCTGGCCGGGTGCACCATTGCGTTGGGTGGTGTCGTCGATTCTCCCTTCCTGGCGATCACCAGTCTGTCATTCGGCGCGGGCTGGCTCTATTTTTCGGTCGGTGCCTACTGGGCCTCGACGACCGATCTGTCCAAAGTCCATGCAGGGACGTTGTCAGGGCTCATGAATACCGGCGCCAATATCGGCGGCGCAATTTCCCCAACCCTAACACCGTGGTTGGCCCATCAGTGGGGCTGGCCTGTTTCGTTAGGCGTTGCCGCAACTGTGGCCATCGTGGGCGGGCTCATCTGGCTACGCATTAAACCCGGAGACGGGCTCAAGCGTGAAAAGTGGACGTAAAAAGGAAAACGTATGAACCAGGAGGAGTTCGTCAGAGCCCTTGAGCCTTCTTGAAGCATTTCACGTTTCACTTTTCACATCTCACTCCTCTTGCCTCTAATGCGTTGCACTTGCTAGGTTGATGCAATGACTATGCAATTCCAAAAAATCGACCCGCGCGTGACCATTTCCACGCCGTTCGGCGAGATCAAGATCCGATTCTACCCGGACGATGCTCCGCGTCATGTCGAGAACTTTCTCAAGCTCGCTAAGATGGGGTTCTACGACGGAACCACTTTCCACCGCATTGTGCCAGGATTCATCATTCAGGGCGGCGATCCGCTGAGCAAGAATCCAGACCGTTCCCTGCACGGGTCCGGCAGTCCCGGCTACTGGCTGAATCCGGAAACCAGCGATCGGCCGCATAAACGAGGCGCGCTCGGTATGGCGAAGGTGCCGCGCGAGAGCAACAGCACGCGCGACCCTAACGATAACGGTTCGCAGTTCTATATCTGTGTCGCAGATGCCAGCGGGCTGGACCGAACCTACACCGTCTTCGGCGAAGTCTTTCGGGGTATGGAGGTGGTGGACAAGATCGTCGCCGCCGCGCGCGACGAATTCGACAATCCTCTGAAGCCGATTGTGATGAAGATGACAGTGAAGGAATAGCGGGATGGAGCCTGTTGATCTCCTGTGCTCGCGCAACGCGCGGCCTCGGAAGGCCCTCGTTGGACGCGCGCAGTGGGAGATCAATCAGCCCCCATCCCTAAGAGAAAACGAGCGAGCTTGGAAGGATCACCTGTAACCTTGTTCGACGCGCGCAATAGAGGATCAACCAGCCCACCCTTGAAGAGGAAGTAGGGAGTGGGAGGAGATACGCAGTGAGGGGCGGGTTGCCTGTTCCCTGTGAAGAAGGTCAAAACAAGATAGGTCTCGTTCGATGCGCGCAGAGACGGATGGGCTAGCTTTTCTTTGGTTTGGTCAGTCCAAGCAATCTCACCGACTCCTGCGCAGCAGCACGAGCTTTGGTTGCAGGATTGAGAAGCTGGCCCGGATCGGCGTGGATACCAATTTTTGCGACACGGTTGCACTGCAGGATTACTTCATTGAGGGAAGTCACCGCATCGTCACGACGGGAACCTGACGCCGAGAGCTGCCTGATCATCGTCTCGGCATAGCGCGTAGCCTCTCCGCAGTGATGGATAATAGCCTTCGCATCCCCCATTCCACCATGCGCCACCATTTCTTCGACGTTCTTCATCAGACCATCGCTCTGCTCTTGGAGACTAACACTGGCTGGCTCTAATGCGCGTACCGTACCCTCCTCTGAAACGAATGGAATCGATAGGGTGGCTAGCGCGACAAGCAGGATGCTCAAAAAGGTCGTCCAGCAAGGCCGCAGCGAGCGAAGGCCCGAGGCGTACCCTCTGGGGTACGTTGAGGGTCTGAACGATGCGAGAACGAAGCTGGCGAGCTTTTTCAGCATCCTGCTAGTATCGACCCTTGGGTTCCAGCGGGACAGACGTTAGGTCCCGATAGAGACGATGAAATTCTTCCGTCGTGAGATTTTCATCCTGGAGTCGGGCAAGAGCGGCTTGATCGATGGGATATTCAACCGTGTCGTCAAAGTTCGATGACGCAATAGTTACGAATCGAGGTGGAAAGAGTCGCTCCGGTAGCAAGATACCTACACCCGAATTGTATTTGAGTGCCAACCGTATGACTTCTCGCGCCTTGTCAGCCGGGACTTCTCGGCCCAGACCGATGTTTTGCGGAGGCTGCCCTCGCCTGGCAAACTGAAAGTGGACGTTCGTCATCCCCGCTTGGGCAAACTCATCTGTCAGCGCGGCCACTTGGTTCTTGTACTGGCTTGCCAGTACGACTTCGACACGGCTGACCGCGGGTGCCGATGCGACTTCGGCTCCGACCGCGTGAGTCGCCGTTACACCGGCACACACAGCAATGATCATCGCATGCCGATATTGAGGGAACAGCATACCTATTTCGATTCAAAGTTAAATTCCAACGATGTCGTGCCGTTCGCGGCTACCGTGACGTTTTGCACTTTCTCTCCTAGACTCGGGTGCCAGGCCTTGATTCGATAATTGCCGGCCGGAAGGTCCTTGATCTCGAAAGTCCCCTCTAAACTGGTCATTGCATAATAGGGATTATCAACGGCTAGACCGTGTCCTTGCATGAAGGGATGAAAGCCGCATTGCATGCTCACATCGCGGCGATGTCCTGTGAATCGAATGATATCGCTTGTCCCGGACTTGGTAAGCGCGGGACGATGAAACATGATGAACACGTGCTCACGGTCACGCTCATAGATCTGTAAATCGTGCGACACTGGGTCAAGATTCTTCACTGTCAATGGGTGATTTTCCCGCATGACCGATACGAATGGGATAAACTGGCAAACATTCGCCTCCAGATTCGTTTCTGTCAATCCGAACGGTTTGCCTTTTTCAACGTTTTCGACCGTCACAACGACGTCTTTCAAACCTTGATTACTGCCGATTGTGACGGTTCGAAGCAGCCGGTAGCCGGACCCATCGGACAGCGCTCCGCAATAGACTCGATCGGGAGACCGGCTCAGGTCGAATGACGCAGGCGGTGGCGGTTCGCCGTATAGCTGCACGGTACCGGTCACCGTGCCGCCATTCGATACTGTCGTTTCCTCATACGCCCAGACTGCGATCGAGCCACTCAACAAGACAACGCTCATAACGATCGAACGACAGATCAACAATATCGCGCGACAAGCATAGACCGTCATGTTCACCATTTATATAAAGAAAAGTAGGCGGGCGAGCATACATGCTCCCCCGTGGTCGCTGGATAGTTGTACTCGAACCCGTACTTGAACGGCGGCGCCTTCGTTTCATCAACGAGACGCCGCCATCGTCGTGCTTACTGTCCCGTCGACGTCAGCGAAACAGCCCCGCCATCATTCTCCGCCGTCTTGCGCGAGGGAACTTGCGGCATCAACGGGAGAATCCGCTGATCGTCGATAGGCATGACCTTGAAAAGCCCCCATTGCCCTGCGTTGGCAAACGCCGGCCGCTGGTTCTTCCACAGGTAGTCGCCGACAACCTTGTTCGGACCTCCGGCTCCACCGGTGAGATAGGCGTTGATGACCTCGGACCCGCCGAACTCCATGGTGCTGACTTGATCCGCACCCACCATGTAGGGCTCATGCGGCCATTCATGGCCGTCAACGGTGAACAATTGAACCTGCTCGCTGAACGCGCCCAGCACATGAATTGCGACCGCGTCCCCGACATGTGCCTGCAGCAGAGGCGTCGACGGCGTGTCCCCCGCCTTGGTGCAACTGAAGATCTCCGACACTTCACAGCCTTTTTCTATCCGCCAGGCGGTCGGCTCAGACCGATAGTTGACTGCTGTGATGCCGGCCACCTGCTGGATGTATGGCATGAAGCTTACGCCCGAAATACTATCCTCGTCCTGGAACATCAACGAGAAGTCACGGTAGTTCTTCCGATTGTCATTCCCGGGGATCGTTCGATCCACGAGTACATCTGCACGCCAACTACTCTTCAAAGTAATGTCGTCGCCCGTGACCGGATCACGATAGCGTGATCCCTTCGGACCAACGATAACGGAACCGAACAGGCCGTTACGTGGATTCTCCACCACATTCCCCCAATCTTGAATGAGGGCAGCCAGTTCTCCGTACTCCGGGTGAGCATAATAGGTGTATGTTTTGCTCTGCCCTGGACCGATCGTTTGGTCGCCTGGATTATTGCCGACATTGGCGCCGAATGAATCCTTCGGATCGAACGCCATCATATCGATGTGGAATCCAGCTCGATCCTTGGCCATTTCATTTTTCAGATTGATCTTCATGCAATCGCCGACGTTCACGTGCAAGGTCAGTGGGCTCGGCCTGAGTTCACCGGCCTTGACCCGGCCGCGATCACCGTCGAGCACGTACATCTTGCCCTGCTCATTTCCGAAGACCATTTTCCGCTCCAGATCGACCTCCATGGTTCCCGGCGCACCTTCATGGTACCGGAGGTTCTGATCGATCGCGGAAACGTTGAAATTCTTCACAGGTGCATCTGCCGGACAGACCGACGATGCAGACTTTTGAATCTGCTCGCGGCTGGGCAAAGGCTTCAGATCCCCTTGCAGCTCATCGAAGACCCGGAAGATTCCCCAACTGCCTTCCGCAAAGTGGGAGGCACGTCCACTATAGTAGAGATAGTCACCGGCCTGCTTCTGCGGTCCACCCGCGGCAGGAATCGCCGGATCATAGCGCTCCCCGATCGCCAGGTGAATCGTGCTCCGCGGCATGGCTGTGACTCCGTAACGCTCCATCGGGAACCAATGCCCTGTCACATGCCACGTATGCACTTCGTTTGCAGACCCTACCAGGGCACGCACCAGAATCGGATCGCCCAGATAGGCCCGCAACAACGGAGTGCCCGGATCGCCGTGTATGCCCGATACAAAGAGTTTCGACGGGTCCGGATTCTGGGCTAGACGCACACTCAACGGCTCCACTCGCATGCTGTAGCCGCTTCCGGTGGTGGCTTCGCCGCCGTTCAGAAACCACATCGCCGACTTATTGATCCGCTCCGGGAACTGATGAGACGGAGGACCTTCGACGGTGACCGCCCCGATTTTCGCTTGCGGATTATCGGTGGTAACCAATTCAGCCGTCCGCGCGTTGCTGTCCATGATATGCATCATAACTTCGCGGAAACTGCCGCGGATATGTGCGGAGACCGGTTCCAAGGTATGGATGTCCGCAATGGGACCGCTCCGAATTTCTTTCCCGGTAACCGGATCGTGATAGGTCGAGCGCGGCGGCTCGGTAATGAACGCCGAGAACAGCCCGTGTCCCCAGGTATCGGTTCCGAAGACATGGTCGTGCCAGTACACCGTACCGAAATCGGCATCGACATACCAGCGCTCGCGGATGAATTCGACGCTGGCGATATCGTTCTTCTTGTGCGCGTACTTCAACGGCGCATCGAACGTGAGGGTCTTTCCATTGATGGATTTGATCCGTACCACTTCGAAGTATTTTGGATCGTCCATCCCTACGCCTAGTTCGATATTCACATGGTACTTGGACGAATCGCTCACCGTGATGCTGCGCGCGCCGGCTTTCGAATCCGCCGTCAGCACCGTGTTTGCCGGCAAGGGCATCCCTTTAGTGGGCTCAGGATCCTTCAGCATGGTGAAGGCGCGCAACGACATGTCGTATGAAAATCCGATCGTCGGGCCATCGGACGCGCTGGTATCGAATTGGAAGAAGTGCGGATGAAGATTGACCTTGTTCGCCCATCCCGTCCGCGCATCGTCCGGTATTTCGTTCTTGTAAATGATGTCGACACAGTCGTACACGTTTCCACGAATGACCAATGGAAGCTGCTTTTTGGGATTCTTGCGAACTTCGGCCTCTTCCTCGTGCAACACAAAAATCATCCCGATCGGATCGACAAGCGCGGGGGAGTGAGCTGTCGCCGGCTTGAGCGTGATCGGCAGTGTAATGGCATGAGTCGTGTAGAACTTGCGCGGAGAATTTTCCGGACACAAACTCCAAGGCCCTTGTTCACCCGGCCTGGCCTGCTCCGTACTCTTCGTTCCATCTTCACGCACATGGAAGGGTTCCAACCACGGTGCTCCACCGTGGTTCGGCGCAAACGGCGGGCGCTTTCCGAGATGCGGACGTAGCCAAGGGAAGGCGATTTTCCCGGTTTGAGGATCGAACGTAATTGGCGGACGCTTCAGTGGAGTCGGAGACTCGTAGTCCGCCCACTTGTGCGGCGTCTCCGGCTCGTTGAGTGCCAGCGCACCTTCCCACTTCCAATTCACAACTGTCGCATCATGCGCCTTGGCCTGCTTCACTTGATCTTCCGTCTTGCCAGGCAACCCTTGCGGCGGCAGCATGTACTCGACCCAATCCTTGATTGAAACCTTGACCGGATTGGCTTTCCAATCCGTCTTATCCTTGGTGATCTCGTACTTCTTCCCGCCATACCAATCCACCGTGGTACCGACTAGCTTGTCCGAGTTGACTGCGACCTTAATCTTCCCCTTGCGATCGGGCAACTCAACCAGCGGCTTCATCACGTCTGTCTGAGACCCAGGCGCCTGCAAGGTGTTGTACACGCGCCAGAATCCCCACATGCCCGTCACGTAGTGCTGCGGGATATGGCAGTGAAACACGAACTCCCCGGCTAAGGCCTGCAATCCACCGGATCCGCCCTCAGTTACCTCATCGTATATCTCGGAAGGTCCAATAGACTGCACGTCTAACCGATCCGACGGATCGCTGATTGGCGGAAACTTTACAGGACCGTTCTTGGACAAGGTTGGATCGATCCTGCTGGTGCCCGGTTGTCTGGCCCAGCGGATCGTACCGCCATGCAGATGGTGCGAGTGCACGATCTCAGACCCACCGATCATCCGGAACGTAGCAGGGTCTCCCAAATATGAGCGGGGAACCGTGGTGGCGGGATCGCCAAATGTATAGGACCCATACCCCTGGGACTCATCGGCAAACCCGATAAGGTGCTCCTGCTGCTCAAGTCTCGTGCCATGTGGTTCGCTGCGATAGTTGAGCAAGCGAGCCGCCGGCCGGTAGGTGTCCGTGTGCGGATCACGTTGCGGCAACATGTCGCCCTTGCGATTCAATAGCCGGAATGTTTCGTCTCCCGCTTCATGGTAGAAAATGACAAATTCGCGGAAATCCGAGCCGGTCGCCCGATCGATCATGGCTTCCCAGCCACTCTTCATTTCCTCAGCTGTAAACGGACTCAGATGTCGGGATCCGCGCTGCTCGACCACGATTGAACCCAACAGGCCCAAGGAATATTGCTCTCTACTCGCATGGCTGTGGAACGCACGTCCGCCTTCCTGTAGATCGGTGGGGATATACCATTCGAATTCGCCACTCTTTCCTGTTGGTACCAAGGCATCAGGATTATTGGCAGTCGCCGGCTTGCCCGTCTTTGCGACGAGCATCTGCGATCCGTTCACGATCATATTGGTGGGTTCGTCAGCAATTTCATTTCGCAACGTGATCCGGAGACAGTCTCCTTGGTTCGCCCGAATGACCAACGGTTGGATCAGATCACCTTGCAACCCGTTTGACACTGCGCCGGCGGCAAACGTCGGGTCCTCACTGTCCCGCGCCGTTCTGTTCTTCGTTTCCTCCTCCCGCACACCTGCTACATTTTCGGTCAGCACATACATGTAACCCGGATAGAAATCTCCAAACCGGTTGACCGAGATTTCAACATTGATCGCCGTGATGTCAAATGCGCGGACGGGGGATTGAGCCGGGCAGCGAGCGCCCTGCGTGACCTTCACTTTGTCCTGGTCTTCCGCGACGAGCAGTACGCCCTGCTGCATCGCATGGGCTCCAGCACCCTGGAACGGCCCTTTGGTCTGCACCTGCCGCTCGATCTGCTCGATGGCCTTCGACATCTTGTCCATCAGTATCGGACCCGCCTGCGTAGTCACCGGCGTCGCGACATCGACAACGGGATCCGCTGCAACATGCGCGTCGTGCGACGACATTGCCGCGAATGCCGGCATCGTCCCGGCCAATGCCAGGCAAGATGCAAGTCCTACCATTGCTGAACGTACCCATTTTGTTGATGCACGCATACCCTTTAAGCCTCCTCTCTAAATCAATCAGTAAACACGGTTGTACCCAAGACTGACGTAATCTCTAAAACTAAAAAGTCTGGCACAGATCAATTCACATCAGGAGAGATTGCCAGGAAGCCAGCCCACATTTCCTGACTGTCCGCCAGGCAGCTCACGTGCTCACCAGAAACGCGCACACCTGTTGCGCAATTACTGTTCAGATCGAGGAATTCCTGTTCGTGTCTATATCTGAACCATTTAACATATTTTTGAGAGATCTTGTCAATAGGTGTGTCCATGGAATTGACGGCGACCTGCTACTGATGACGCGGCAGTTTCGACGCCATCAAAGATCGCACGCGAGCATACGCAGATGGCAGTCACTCCGGTGAAAAAAGACACTGCGTTCCCCATTTTATCGTCGGCTGGCAGCGCCAGTCTCGACACAAGTAGAAACATGTCCAGAATCATGATGGCACAGGTCATCATGAGGCCAAGGATGCGCGTCCAGATGTGAATGTAAGTCAGGAAAACAGAAAGAGTATTCTCTGGAGTATGTATATTGAGGATTTTTTAGCTGGGCACGAGGCAGCTGGTCCTGGTTGAGATGCGATATCGCGACGAATTGTCATGACTACTGCGGGCTGCATATCCATGAGCCAAGGACTACGGATTTTTCGCGCACCGGAACCCGGGAACGTACTGGCTTCGGAACGACGGCGGGTCGAAGTATCGGTCTGCGGCCCGCAGATTTCGCGCACTGGTGTTCCAGGAGCCGCCACGGATCACTTTGAACCCGCCCGTTGGCGGTCCTGCCGGGTTCTGCGACGGGCTGTGCTTGTAATAGTCATTGTCATACCAGTCACTGACCCATTCCCAGACATTCCCGGCCATGTCATAGATCCCATAAGGACTTTTGCCATCTTCCAACTTCCCCACCGCTGCCAACGCCTCATGGTTGTTCCACTCCTTCTTCCCATAGTTCGCATGGAGCGGCGTCGGAGGATCGTTGCCCCACGGATAGAGGCGGCCATCAGTCCCCCGGGCCGCCTTCTCCCACTCCGCCTCCGTCGGCAGGCGCTTGCCGGCCCATTTGCAATACCTGGCCGCATCCGCCCAATCCACACCCATGACCGGGCGGCTCTGGTTCACGGTTTTGTTCATCGTCTTCCAATCCGCAGGCCAATTGCCCCCCTCCCCCTGCAGAAAAGCCGCATACTGCTTCACCGTCACTTCGTACTTATCCATGAAAAAGGCGTCTACAAGGACCCGGTGCGCCGGTTGTTCGTCTGCATCTCCCGACGGACTCCCCATCGTGAATTCTCCCGCCGGCACCAGCACCATATCATCGGGAGCAGCGGCCATCGCCGGGTGAGCAGCGAGCCCTAACAACAACGCGACCAATACCAGTATCATTCTCATGAACCGCCTCCGAATGTATGCTGAAAAATCCATGACACCCTGTGCTCACATTGCCTAATGGGCGGGAACTATAAAGCCTCGCGCCTCAAAAAAACAACCCGTAAAGCCACGAATCTGTTCCGTCTGTCTGGGGTGATTGATTGCATGGGACTAACCAGATGATCAGACGGATCGGGCTGACCCCGGACGCGCAGGCCATCGAAATTCTGTCGTGATGAAGTGGTTGTTCCACAGGCTCTTGGACTCTCTATTGTAGGGATTGATTGTGCGATGTGTGAACTACGGAGTCTTCGCGCACCGGAACCCTGTCAGTCCCTGGTCCGTCGGTGACGTGAGGCTTCTATTGGAAGAGCGCATAGCCCGAGGATTACTGTTCCAGGCGCCGCCACGGATCACCTTCGTCCCGCCCGATGACGGTCCTGCCGGGTTCTGCGAAGGGCTGGCTTTGTAATAGTTATAGTCATACCAATCGTTGACCCATTCCCAGACATTCCCGGCCATATCATAGATGCCATAGGGGCTCTTGCCTGCTTCAAATTTCCCAATCGGCGCCAATACCCCGTGATTGCTCCAGTCCGATTTTCCAAAGTTCGCGAGGAGCGGCGTCGGAGCCTCGTTGCCCCATGGATAGAGACGATCATCCGTCCCCCGCGCCGCCTTCTCCCACTCCGCTTCTGTCGGCAGCCGCTTGCCGGCCCATTTGCAAAACGCGAACGCATCAGCCCAATCCACATTGGCAACCGGGCGCTTCTGGTGCTCGGATCGATTCATCGTCTTCCAGTCCGAAGGCGGATCGATCCCTTTCGCCTGCAGAAACGCCGCATACTGCCCCACCGTGACTTCGTATTTATCCATGGAGAAGGAATCGACATAGACCTTGTGCGCCGGTTGTTCGTCTGAATCTCCGGTCGGACTCCCCATCATGAACTCCCCCGCCGGTACCACCGCCATCGCTCCCTCCTGAGGCTGGGTCGCCGCAGGCTTCTCCTGGCCCTGCTTCTGCCCTGTGGCTAACTCCTTGGCCCCCTTTTCAGTTGGTGTGGCAGCCATCGCAGGATCAGCAACGAGCCCAAACAACGCGACCAGCACAAGCATCAATCTCATGAACCGCCTCCGCATTCTGCTGAACAAGCCATGGACCTAGTCAATGGGCGGGAACTATAAAGCTTCGCACATCAGGAAGGCAACCGTGCAGAAGGGTCAAGGAGCTGTCCCGCCAATCTCGCGTGTCTCGCACTGCTTGCTTACAGGGCAACCGCGGCCCAGAGCTTCACAACGATCCACAGCACTGCCGTTATGGCGAGCAGTAGTAGCACCACAGTTCCGCCGATGATGCCGGCCACATATAGCCAATCTCGATGGTTGCCTCTATCGGGTTTCGTCGCGGCCTCTCGCAACAACACCGCGTTTCTCGCGTGACTTCGAAACCAAACCGAAAACAGATCGCCGAGAATAGGAATCGTACCGATGGTTCCGTTGATCAGAAGGTTCAGGCTCATCCGTGCAATGACGATCCGCGGCACGTGAAGCCTCGCGGCCAGTACCAGGATAACGGTCCCGGTTAGATTGGCCAGCATGTCACCGATCCCGGGTACCAGTCCAAGCAACGGATCGAGCCCCAAATAGATACGTGTGCCGGGAATTCTGACGGTCGTATCCAGAATATTGGCCAAGAATTCGGCCGTCGTCAGCAGGGCTTCTCGCTGAGACTCGGGGATTGGAGACACCGGGGGAATACGTGGAGGCGAGTCAGCCACGATGTGACCGAATTGCGCGGCAGGCTTTGACGATTCGCGCGATCATAATCTCATCCGCGTAGCCCATGGGATTGAACAGTAGCATGAGACAAACTAGAGAACAATTCTGAGTGATCGTCCAAGTAGCCCTCTTTACGGGTGTTCAAAAAGGACCCCAGAAAGGCCGCAGCGAGTGAAGGACCGAGGAGGTACACACCGCACTTCGTGTGGGCCGTTCGCCCTTGTAATGAGTCTTGGCGAACGGAAAAGCCCCTCAGTGATTCCGATTTCCGAGCCTCGTTGAGGGTCTGAACGATGCGAGAACGATGCTGGGGGGCTTTTTGAACACCCGGTTGCTGAAAGGATCCGGCCCTTGGCGACATGACAGAGATAAGTCAGATACCTTGGCCGTCCCGGCCTGGTGCCACACCATAACGATGGAGGCCTCTATGCCCGCACTGTCTACTCGCTTCGGTCACACCCTCGTGAGGCGATTCATTTTCGTCTCGTTCCTGCTGTGCCCCTGGCCCGTTCTGGCGGAAGAAGGGGCCGCCCTTCCCCTTTCCAAAATCACGCTCTATTCCAGCGGCGTTGGGTATTTTCAACATGACGGCACCGTGAACAACCGTACGCAACTCGACCTCCGCATGCAGGCGAACCAGATCAACGACATGCTGAAGAGTTTGGTCGTGCAGGACTTCGGTGACGGCAGAATCTCGACCGTGACCTACGGCTCGCACGATCCCGTCACCAAGACGCTCGGCAGCTTCGGCGTCAATCTCAATGGCAACCCGACCCTGGGGCAGATTCTGACACAAGTCCGCGGGGAACCGGTCGAAGTCACCGCGCCAAATCCCATCACCGGCACGTTACTGGGCGTGGAGAAAAAAACGGAGTCCATTGGCGAGGGCTCGCAGCACCGCGTTATCGAGCAGGAATATGTCACGCTCCTGACAGAAGACGGATTCCGCTCCCTTTCGCTGGCAAACGTGCAGCGCATCAAGTTGACCAATCCCGCGTTGAACGCTGAACTGCACCAGGCGCTGGCCGCACTCGCGACGAATCACGATGCGCAGAAAAAGTCGGTCTCAATAACGTTCGATGGCAGCGGGAACCGCCAAGCTCGTGTTGCCTATCTGACGGAAACCCCGGTCTGGAAAACCACCTATCGGCTCGTCTTGGATGAGGACAAGACGCCCTATCTGCAAGGCTGGGCCATTGTGGAAAATCAGACTTCACAGGACTGGCGCAACGTGAAACTCTCACTTGTCTCGGGACGGCCTATTTCCTTCACGATGGATCTGTATCAACCGCTCTACAACCCACGTCCCGTCGTCCAGCCTGAACTCTATGCCAACCTCAGACCTCAGACGTACGGGGATGCTATGGATGAACTCAAAGCAGCGGCCTCCCCTCCTGCCCGAAGCGACATGAAAAAAGAGCGCTTACTCGGCAAGCTGGCCCAAGGTTACGCCAGCGACCGGGCCATGGCCCCGGCGGCAACCGCCGCTCACGAGATGGAGATGGGACGCTTGGAAGAAGGCGTGGTCTCCATGGCAATGGCCGAAGATAAGGGCGAACTCTTCGAATATCGTATCGACCAACCCGTCACCCTCGCCAAGCACACAAGCGCGTTGCTGCCCATCATCGGGCAGACCCTCCAGGGGCAGAAGGTGTCCCTCTACAATCAGCGAGTCAATGCGAAACATCCGTTGAACGGATATCGGCTCAGGAACACGTCGTCACTGCACCTCATGCAAGGGCCGATCACGCTGTTCGACAGCGGGACCTATGCGGGCGATGCGCGCATTGAAGATCTCGCTCCCGGACAAGACCGATTGATCAGCTATGCCCTCGACCTCAAGGCCGAAGTAGAACCCAAACTCGAAGGCGGCACGCAAGAACTCGCGACGGTCTCGCTGAAAAAAGGGACGATGCTCATCGCACGCCGTTTGGTCGAGGACCGGACCTATCTCGTGAGGAACCGCGACGCCAAGGCCAAGACCGTGCTGATCGAGCAACCCTATCGCGCAGACTGGAAACTTGCCGAACCGAAAGAGCCGACAGAACGGACGAGAGACATGTATCGATTCAGCGTCTCAGTCGATCCAGGAAAGAGCGCAACGCTCCGCGTCAAGGAAACGCTGCCCATTCAGGAATCGATTCTCTTGATGGAGAGCGGTATCGACCAGATCGTCCATTACCAACGAGCGAAGGAAGTGAGCCCACAAGTGAAAGACGCGTTGCAACGCGTGGTGCAGTTACGCAGTGCGATGGACGATATACGTGGGCAAAGGACACGCCTGGACCAACGTACCGCCGAGATCACGGCGGAGCATGCTCGAATTCGCGAGAACATGCAGCGGCTCCAGCAGAATTCCGATCTCTATAATCGGTATGTCAAGAAATTGGACCAGCAAGAGACCGAACTGGAGAAACTGCGTAAAGATATCGAGAGCCTCAAGAGCAGGGAAGACGAGCAACGACGGGAGTTGCTGAACTACGTGATGAATCTGGACGTGGCCTAGTTCTGTCTGTCGAAGAACCGCCGGACATCTTCGGAAGGTGCGCAGCCGACAAGGAGATATCCGTCCGGCGAGACCATCAGAGGAACCCCGGCCTGGCCTGTTGAGTGCCAGGCCGCTTCCCATTCTTGAGCCGTTCGGCGATCCTCACCATTGATCGTTCCCACATCCTCAAGTGAGCCTCCTACCTGCTCGACCAGCTGCCTGAGCACAGCCGGATCTGAAATATCTTTGCCTTCACACCAAAAGGCCCGATACGTCTCACGCACAAACGCCATCCCAAGTACTCGATCACGTCGTAGGAGTGCCACCGCTTGTTCGATAGCCGGCCTCGTATTGGGCTTACCGGGAGGGAGCGCAATAGGCAGACCTGGCGCCAACCGCTCCACGACCGCCACTTCGTGACGCAGCTCAGCACCCAACGAACCCTGCCAGGGTTTCATTGGGCGAGGCAAATGCGACGCATGCTGCACACCTCGCCATTCACAGCGAACGAGCAAGTTCATCTCGTGCAGCCGTTCGTGCATCGCATAACAGAACGGACAGTTGAAGTCGCTATAGAGGGAGTAGGAAGCCGTCATACTCCAGAGCCTTCTCGGATCATCACCATACAATAGCGCACGAGGCCTAGAAAATTCCAATGGCCGCTTACATTTTTTGTTACGACCCGTGAACCTGGCATTCGCTCAAAGAGTTGTGGTATGTGAGCGGATGCCGACCCCCTCTGTCTTGCTCCTGATCCCTCCGCTCACTCAGCTGAATACGCCCTACCCCTCCACTGCCTATCTCACAGGGTTTCTCCGTGGCCGCGGAATTGAGGCCTCCCAAGCCGATCTCGGAATCGACATGGTGCTGCGACTCTTTTGCCGATCGGGGATCGAAGCCCTGTTTGCACAGATGCGCGAGCGGGAACATGAATTGCCCGGAGAGGCCAGGCAGATGCTGGCGATCGAGCCCGCCTATCTGAATGCCATCGACCCAGTCATTGAATTCCTCCAGGGACGCAATCCCTCCTTAGCCTTGCTCCTCGCCCGTCCAGGATTTCTTCCCCAAGGCCCCCGGTTTGCCAGCCAAAGTGGGAGGGCTGCGTCATCACGTGCCTTGCCGGAGCAGGATCGCGCCAAACGTCTCGCTACCTTATATCTCGAGGACCTGGCCGATCTGGTCCAAGCAACCGTATCTCCCCACTTTGCCCTGAGCCGCTATGCCGAACATATCGCACGAGCAGCCTCGTCGTTTGAGACCATTATAGACGCGGTAGCCGTCCCACCGACTCTGACGGATCAATTCATGCTCGAATCCTTACGGGAGCATCTCGAGCGCTGCAATCCAACGCTCGCCTGCCTGACTGTTCCCTTTCCCGGAAACCTCTATGGCGCGTTTCGCATTGCCCACTCGATCAAGAGTCAACGACCCGACATCACCATTGCCCTAGGCGGCGGATATGCCAACACAGAGCTTCGACGTCTGTCGGACCCCCGCGTATTCGACTACGTCGATTACATCACTCTCGACGACGGTGAGCGGCCTCTGCTTTCGTTGATCGAACATCTGGCAGGGGCCAGACCGCGCACGCGACTCTGCCGGACGTTCTATCGGGACAAGGATCGAGTGGCCTTTGCGAATGATACGTCTGATCGAGAGTTCAGCATGGATGAGGTCGGATGTCCGACGTATCGCGGTCTGACATTGGATCGCTATCTCACGATCTTAGACAGCACGAACCCGATGCATCGCCTCTGGTCGGAAGGCCATTGGAACAAGCTCACGGTGGCTCACGGCTGCTATTGGAAGCAATGCACGTTTTGCGATGTAGGGCTCAACTACATCAGTCGCTACGAAATGACGCCGACCGATCGGCTCATCCAACAGATCGAGCAACTGATTGCCGAGACAGGCTGTCGAGGATTCCACTTTGTCGATGAGGCTGCCCCTCCTGCTGCCTTAAAATCGCTCGCCTTGGGGCTGTTGGAAAGAGGCATTACGATTTCATGGTGGGGAAATATCCGCTTTGAAGAAGCCTTCTTGCCGGACCTCTGCCGTCTCTTGGCAGCCTCAGGCTGCATCGCCGTAACGGCAGGACTCGAAGCGGCGTCAGACCGTCTACTGCAGAAGATCAAGAAAGGGATTACCGTCGATCAAACCGCGCTCGTGGCGGCGGCCTTCAAAGACGCAGGCATTCTCATTCATGCCTATCTCATGTACGGTTGTCCCTCTGAAACAGTGCAAGAAACGATCGACTCGCTTGAACGGGTGCGGCAATTGTTTGCGGCAGGTTTGATTCAATCTGCCTTCTGGCATCGCTTCACCACCACAGCCCATAGCCCGATCGGGCTCAAGCCGGCAGCCCATGGATTGCGTATCCTTGGTCCTGAGTTTCGGGGTTTCGCGGAGAATGATCTCCGGCATCTCGACCAACGCGGCGAGACACCGGAATGGCTCGGCGAAGGGCTACGACGGTCCATGCTCAATTACATCGAAATGCGAGGACTCACACTCGACGTCCGCCAGTGGTTCGACCATTCCGTGCCAAGAGTTCAGGTCTCCTCCCTGTGGATACGTCGTCTTCTCAAGGAAAGAACTCTGAAAGATGACCCACAGGCAGAACGGCGATTCGTATGGCTCGGAGGGAAACCAGTCTGCGAACCTATCGGCAGAGGAATACGACTTATTCTGCCGGGGCACACCAGCGATCAGGCCGTCACACTCCCCAGCCAACAAGCTCAGTGGCTTGACAATCTGATCCGACAATCTACATCTCACAACAACCCATCGCGTCCGTATCCCCTGCTCCGGGAAACGAAAACCACATTTCCAGGGACGGCAAAGGACTTTGAGACCTTCCTCGGTACGACCTCATGGGAAAAAGTTCGCAACGCCGGCCTGCTGCTCGTATAAAGTTACATCCCACGAACTGCTCCGCGGCATGCAAGAACGCGACAGTTCCAGTAGGCACGCCCAGATGTGTGTATCCTGCATTGGGTTGGAGCTAGACAAGGCCTGTCGCTAATCCAGCACCAATTAGTAACATCGCCACAGCCACCACGATCTGCACGGTACGCAACGTGACCTTCGGCAGCAAGCGCTTGCCTAAGAACGATCCAAAAAATGCGCAGACCGTACCCACAACGACCGGTGCGAGTAATTCCTGCGACTGAGCAAGGTG
>Ga0187893_10004080_pt1 | contig 28345 bp, 32 predicted proteins | sample MA1701074metaG_FD_139574 | JGI IMG/M metagenome (GOLD analysis project Ga0187893, IMG submission 139574) | White microbial mat communities from a basaltic lava cave in the Kipuka Kanohina Cave System on the Island of Hawaii, USA - MA170107-4 metaG ... | reverse complement strand
TGGACGCGCGGGTCGAGGTCCTGCGTGACACGCCGGATCGTGTCGTGGGTCTTCCGGCGCAGCGCGCGTTCGGCCTCGTCCAGCTCTACGGTCGCCGCCGGAATGCCGTCGCCGGCGATCGTCTCGCAGACCGAGTCCACGAGCCGCCAGACGCGCGCGAGGAACCGGAAGCTGCCCTCGAGGCCCGCATCGGTCCACTCGATCTCCTTCTCGGGCGGCGCGACGAACGTCACGTACACACGCAGCGCGTCCGCGCCGAACTTCTGCGTCATGTCGTCCGGATCGACGACGTTTCCCTTCGACTTCGACATCACCTGGCCGTTGCGGAGCACCATGCCCTGCGTGAGCAGGCGCTCGAACGGCTCGTCCATCCCCACCATCCCGAGATCACGAAAGACGCGCGTGAAGAAGCGCGAGTAGATCAAGTGCAGGATCGCATGCTCGATCCCGCCGCTGTAGAAGTCGACCGGACCCCAGTAGTTGACCTTCGCCGGCTCGAACGCCTTCGCCTCGTTCTGCGGATCGCAGAACCTGAAGAAGTACCACGAGGAGTCGACGAACGTGTCCATCGTGTCGGTCTCGCGCTTCGCGGGACCTCCGCATTTCCAGCAGGTCGCGTTGACGAACTCCGGGATCTGAGCGAGCGGCGAATCCCCGCGCCCGCTGAATTCGGCTGTCTTGGGGAGGACGACGGGCAAATCCTCGTCGCGGACCGGGACGATGCCGCACGTGTCGCAGTAGAGCATCGGAATGGGCGTGCCCCAGTAGCGCTGGCGCGAGATGCCCCAGTCCTTGAGCCGATACTGGACGGTGCCCTCGCCGATCCCGCGCCGGGCGGCTTCGGCCGTCAGCGCCTCGCGCGCGGCGTCGGACGACATCCCGTCGTATTGTCCCGAGTTGACGAGGACTCCATCGTTGGAGACGCTCTCGGTCATCGACTCGACGACCGGCGTCGGGCCGTCGGCCGGACGCACGACGACCTGTATTGGCAGGTCGTACTTTCGCGCGAACTCGAAATCACGCTCATCGTGGGCCGGGACGCCCATCACGGCGCCGGTACCGTATTCGACCAGCACGAAGTTGGCGATCCAGATCGGGACGGGTCCCCCCGTGAACGGGTTGATCGCCTTGCGCCCGGTGTCGAAGCCCTCCTTCTCGACCTCTCCCGTCATGCGCGCCGTGCGGTCCTGCGAGCGGAACCGGTTGACGCGCGCGCGGAACGCCGCGGGGTCGGCGGACTCACGCGCGAAACGATCGACCATCTCGTGCTCGGGCGCGAGCAGTACGAACGTCGCGCCGTAGATCGTGTCGATGCGGGTGGTGAAGACTTCTATCGCTTCTCCAGGGCTTGGGGCATGGGGCTTGGGGCGTGAACCCCCAGGCCCCAGGCCCGACGCCCCAGGCCCGGCCAGCGCGAAGCGCACGCGAGCCCCTTCCGACCTGCCGATCCAGTTCCGCTGCATCGTCAGGACTTTTTCGGGCCACTCGTCGAGCTTCGCGATCGCGTCCAGCAGCTCGTCGGCGTAAGACGTAATCCGCAAGAACCACTGCTCCAGCTCGCGCGTCGTCACCGGTGTGCCGCAGCGCCAGCAGCCGCCGTCCACGACCTGCTCGTTGGCCAGCACCGTCTGGCAACTCGGGCACCAGTTGACGGTGGACCGGCGCCGGTATGCGAGTCCACGCTCGAACATCCGGATAAACAGCCACTGGTTCCAGCGGTAGTACTCAGGCAGACAGGTCGCGATCTCGCGCTCCCACGCGTAGCTGATCCCGAGCCGCTGGAGCTGCCCCTTCATGTGCGCGATGTTCTCGAGCGTCCAGGTCTCGGGGTGCGTGTTGCTATTGATCGCAGCGTTCTCGGCCGGCATCCCGAACGCGTCCCAGCCGAACGGGTGGAGGACGTTGAAGCCGCGCATCCGTTTCATGCGCGCCACGACGTCGCCGATCATGTAGTTGCGGACGTGCCCCACGTGCGCGTGCCCGGAGGGGTACGCGAACATCTCGAGGCAGTAGAACTTCGGTTTCGCGGGATCCTCGGTGACCTCGAACGACCTCGAGGCCCGCCACGCCTCCTGCCACTTCTTCTCGATTTCCTGGGGTCTGTAGTCCACGTCAGACGAAATTATATCTGACGATCTCAGCGCTTCGTGCCGACCACGACGGCGAACGAGTCGCGGCGCCAGGGCACGTCGACCGAGAAACCGGCGGATCGCAGCAGCCCGATCTCGTCCTCGAGACGGAAATAAACGTCCTCCTGCCGCCACATCCGGAGGTAGGATGCGGCGCGAACGCGTCCATACCGCCGCCGGAGATGCGCGAGCCATGCGGCCCGGTCGAGTGCCTGCAGGCGCCGGTTCGAGGCAAGACAGCAATCGGCATTCACGAAGAGCCCTCCGGCTTTGAGCGCCTCGAAGCACCGGTCGTAAAGCCGGGCCTTCGTTGCCGGCCTGGCGATGTGGTGGAGCGCGAAGGAAGCGGTCACCGCGTCGCATCGCGGCAGCGGCGCGGCCAGGAACGTTTCGCGCCGCGTGGTCAGCCGGCGACCGAGTCGCTGCTCAGCCAGCCGCAGCATCCCCGCGTCATTGTCGATGCCCACGATGCGCGCCCCCGGTCGCACTTCGAGCGAGCGCGCCGCCAGCGCCCCGGATCCGATTCCGAGGTCCACGACGAGCGGACGCCGGCGCCGCGACGCTTTCAGCGCGGCCGCCGCCGCATCGAGTATTTCCTCGTAGTAAGGGATGAAGGTCTTGATCCGGGAGTCGTACTCGCGCAGCTCGATGCCGAGATGAGTAGAAACGCCCATCGCTAAAGAATGGGCCAGTACAATTTCTGTGCGGCCCGGACGGCCTCGAGCGCCGCGCGGCCCCGTTCATCAGAGGGGTGGTCCCGGTCGTCGTGCTGGTCGCGATCGCGCCCGTCGTCGAGCACGGCGATGGACGCCATCAGGCAGTCCGCGAGCGCGCGCAGATCGTAGCCGCCTTCGGTGACCATCGCGATCCGTCCGGCGCAGACGCGATCCGCGGCGGCACGAAGCCGGCCGACGAGATCGGCGTAGCCCTTCGTCGACATGCGCATGCTGGCGAGCGGATCGCGCTCGTGCGCGTCGAAGCCGGCCGACACCAGCACGAGATCAGGACCGAACGATTCGACGACCGGGCCGATCACAGTGTCGTACACCAGCCGATAGTCGGCATCGGTAGCGCCTGCCTCGAGCGGCACGTTGACCGTGAAGCCGCGGCCCGGACCATCCCCGACCTCCTTTGCCGCACCCGTCCCCGGATAGTAGGGATATTGGTGCGTCGAGACATAGAGGACACGTGGGTCGGCGTAGAACATCCATTGCGTCCCGTTGCCGTGGTGGACGTCGATGTCGACGACGGCGACTTTGGAGGCGCCGGCCGTGAGCGCGTCCGCCGCGGCGATGGCGATGTTGTTGTACAGACAGAAGCCCATCGCCTGGTCCCGCTCGGCGTGGTGGCCGGGCGGCCGCACCAGCGCGAACGTCGGGCCGTGGCCATCGAGCGTCCGTCGCGCGGCCTGGACGGCCGCGCCGGCCGCGAGCGCGGCGATCTCGAGGGACTCTGGCGACGTGAAGGTGTCGGGGTCCAGCCTCGCGGCGCGGCCGCGCGTGGACTCGATCCGGTCGAGATAGTCGGCGTCGTGAACGCGCGCCAGCTCTTCACGCGTCGCGGGCCGGGGCTCGGCCGTCGCGCCGCCACGACGCCGCCAGTCGAGCGCGACGGCGTCCATGACCTCGGCCCGCTCGGGACGTTCGGGATGGCCGGGCGGCGTCGAATGCTCGCCGAAGCGCTCGGACGCGATCAGGAGCAGCGGCATCGGTCGGTCGCAGAGGCAACGGCCGCCGGCGCCTATTGATTCGACCCTTCGGCAGGCTCAGGGTCGTCCCGAGCGGAGTCGAGGGACGACGTCGACTTCACCGGCGCCGGCTTTCGCTTGAACACAATCTCCGGCGCGGCCGGCTCGAGCGGGATCGAGACGCTCTCAACCTTGCCATTTGCGCCGTACGAAAAACTCAACCGCGCATCGTCGATCGGCGACCGCGTCCCGTTCTTGACGCGGCGGAAGACGTCGTAGTGAAAGTGCTCGAGCGGCACGGTGAAGGCATCCAGCATGAAGACCAGACCACCGTTTTCGTGCGCGATCCGCACGACGCCATATCCGGGATGCTCGAACGTCCCTGCGTAGTCCGACAGGGGATGCGACGGCGACGTTCCGGCCACGCGCTCCGCTTCCCGTTCCCGCTCGCGCTCTTTCTGCCGCTTGTCGGCATACGCCAGAACCGTCCTCTGCCGGGCCACCCAGTCGATCTGGTCGAGACCAAGGAGGCGGTCGTAGGCGTTGCGCATCACGATGGCCGGCACCGGATTCACGCCCGAGTAGTTCGACAGGACCATCACGCCGATGCGGTCATCCGGCATCCAGGACATCGCGGAGATGAAGCCGTCGATCCCGCCGCTGTGCTCGACGAGCTTGTGCCCGCGGTAGCTCGAGATCGCCACGCCGAGGCCGTAGCCGCCGGGAACGATTTCCGCGAACCGGGGCGCGTCGGGGTCGAGGTTGACCGCGGGCGCCGACGAGGGGGACTGCATCCGGAGCGCAAATCGCTTCGAGAGGAGCGGTTTTCCGTTGTACATCCCCTGGTCGATGTGCATCCGGATGTACGGCAGCATCTCCTCGACGCTCGAGTTGATTGATCCCGCCGGACCAACCGCGTCGATGTTGCGGTACGGCACGGCCACGACCTGGCCGTCCCGCTCCATGTGCGGCAGCGCAGCGTTGTCCGATGCCGGTAAATCGCGCACCGAGGTGTTGGAGCGCGACATCCCCAGCGGCTCGAAGATGCGCTGATCGATCAGGTCGTCCCAGGACTTGCCCGTGTTCTGCTCGAGAAGAACGCCTGCGGTCATGAACATCAGATTGTTGTACTGGTAGCGCTGCCGGAATGTGGCGCTCGGCTCGAGATACCTGAGGCGCTGATACAGCTCCTTGCGCGTGAAGGTGCGTCCGAACCACATCGAGTCGTGGCGCGGCAGACCCGAGCGGTGCGTCACCAGATCGGTCGGCGTCATCAGGCGTGCCGACACTTCGTCGAAGAGCTCGAAGTCGGGCAGGTAGGTGCGGACGGGCTTGTCCCAGTCGAGCTTCCCCTCGTCTGAAAGCATCCCCATCAACGTCACGGTGAAGCTCTTCGAGTTCGAGCCGATCGCCATCAGCGTCCGCGGCGTGACCGGAAGCTGCTTCTCGACGTCGCGGTATCCGTAGCCCTTCGAGAGCACGACCGTGCCATCGCGTACGGCGGCGACCGCGACGCCGGGCACCTTCCACTCGCGCATCACTCCTGCCACGAACGCGTCGAACGCGTCGAACCCGTCGAACGAGGTCGACGCTGGCTGGTGCGCGCCCAGGACGAGCGGGACGGCCAGGACGACGAGCACGGCGGCTTTAACGCGCCCGCGCAGCATGGTTACCTCCATCTTTTTTTCTTTGCGCTGGGGCCCCACCCCCAGCGCCTACCACGCCTCGCTGGCGCTCGGCGCGCTGATTCCATCACCGGGGACTTGCTCGGTGCGCCTTGGCCTGTCGCGCGGGGCTTTCGCGCCGACAGGCAGCGTGGGGATTATATGCGCTGCATAGCGGCTCCGGAGTCCCGGCGAAACCGGGCCTGGAAACGGCGCACGATCGGGTATCCGAGCCGGGCGACGAGCGCGCGGGGCCTCGAAACGGCTCGGATTCGGTAGAAGACGTCGCCTGACTCGGGCTCGAGGAAGACCTCGAAGATTTCCTCCCCCATCTCGGCATGGTTGATGAGGGTTCCATAGGCAAAGCCAAACCGATCGCCGCCGCGCCGCTGGCCGAGACCGTACAGGACGCGGCATCCATGCAGCGACCAGCATCCAAGCTGCCGGACGAGCACGGCGACGACACTACCCGGCTCGATGGACGCGTTCGACGGGAACAGCTCGACCCAACCGAGCCGGAAATGCGCCCAGGCGGCGAGGGCCGCCTTCGCCTGCTCGAACAGCTTGTCGCCGTGACCGATTCGGACCGCCAGGTCGTCCACGTCATACCCAGGCGGATCCTGTCCGGCGATGCCGACCGGGGCATACGAGAGGGGCAGATCCCTGGACCCCGCGATGAAGGCTTCCACATCGCGCGGCAACGGCCGTGCTGCGAAAAACATGAGAGTTCGCTGAGGCAGCAGAGGACACGGAGAAAGGCCGGAACGCAGAGGCGCAGAGGACGCAGAGACGCGCAGAGGAATGCCGGTCGACGTGGCATCGCTGCGACCACGGCACAACGAGCGGTGCCACGTCGGCCGGCATCTCTCAGCGTGCCTCTGCGTTCTCCGCGTCTCTGCGTTTATGCCCTTCTCTGCGTCCCTCTGCTGCCTCAGCGACCTCCAGCCTAGAACTCGATCAGGATACCGGCGGAAGGCAGAATCGGAAAGAGCGTCTCGGTCACTTCAACGGCTTCGCCCGTCGGGCGGACGGTATAGCCGGCGGGCCGGGCATGGGTCCGGTTGAGGACGTTCAACACCTCGACGAAGAGCGTGAGCCGGCGCTTGTCGTAGTTGAAAACCCGATTCGCCCGCAGATCCAGCCGCGCGTAGGACGGCAGCCGGGCCAGGTTACGGTCTTCTGTGACGAAATAGGCGGCCCCTTGCTGTTCGAGATAGCCCGGGATCGGAAAGTTCGAGCCGGCGCGGAGCTTGGCGAGGACGGCGGTACGATCCGTCAGCCGGTATTGCGCATAGAGGCTGACCGCGTGGCGCTGGTCGAAGTCCCCCCAGAACTGCTCTCCGGTCGTTCGATCGTCGTACCGCGTGCGGCCGTACGCGTACGCGAGCCACCCCGAGAGCCCTTCGGGGCTCTCCCGCTGCACGATCAGCTCGACGCCGCGCGCCGTTCCGTAGAGCGCGTTGCGCCACTCGCCGGGGCCGATCGGCCGCACGATCTCGCCGGCCTCCAGACGATCCTCGCTGTCCTCGAGGCGAAGGAAACGACGATCGTTCCGAGCGTACGCGCCCACGCGCCACCGAACGGTCTCCCCGATCCGATGCTCGATCGCCACGTCCATCGTCTCGGCGCGCTCAGGCTCGAGAAGGGTCGATCCGCCGGGCCCGAGGGCCTGCGCGAGGTCCGGGTATTGGTGAGAGACGCCGCCCGCCAGCCGGACGCTCCACGCGGAGGAGACGCGCCACTCGGTCAGGAGCCACGGCGAGACGGCGTCCTGATCGACGATCGTCTGGCGCGAAAACCGCGCGCCGGGGGCGATCGTGAGTCGGGCGGTGGGCGTCCATTGAAGATGGACGTACGCCGACTGCTGCCATCCCGCGCCGTCGTATTCGTCGACGCGCCTCTCTTCCACCAAGCGTGGCCCGAAGCCGAATTCAGCGAGACGTTGTGAGCTGTCGAGGCGTAGGATGTGAGCGCCCGCTTCCAGGAGCGCGGATGGTGAGCGCGAGAACGAGACGTCCACCTTGTACGCGAGCTCTCGATCGGTGCCGCGGCCGAGCTCCCGGCCGGAGAACCCTTCGTTTCTGAACCAGTGATGGACGCCGTATGCCCGCTGGGTCAGGACGACACCCGAGCCAAACGTCGAGCGCCAGCTCACGTTGGCCACCGCGGTCCGATTGATCGCATGGTCGAGGGAGTTGGGGCCTGGGGTACCTTCCTGCTCCTCGTCGAGCCGCGACCGTCCGGCGATGACGTTCAGATCGATCCGGTGTCGGGGACTCAGGTCGTAGACGAACTTCGTCTGCGCATCCGTGAATCCGAACGCGTTGCCCTTGTCGACGACTTCTATGAGCAGATCGAGATAGCTCTGTCGTATCGATGCGATCCAGGATCCGCGTCCGGCGCGGCCGAGCGGGCCCTCGACGACCGCTGCGGCGTTCGTACCGCTGACCGCGCCGCGCAACCCGAAGCGCTCGCGCGATCCGGCGCGCATGGTGAAGTCGAGCTCGGCCCCGGCCCGGTCGGCAAGCCGGCGGGGATGCGCTCCAGACAAGAGGGTCGCCTGATCGAGCACGTCGCTGTTGATCATGGCCACCGACCCGGTCGTGTCCCGGCCGTAGACCGCGTGCACGAGCCAGGGCGTCGACACGCCGTCGATCGACACGCCGACGTTCCGGTAGGCCAATCCCCGCACCGAGAACTCGCTGCGAAAATCGTCGCCGGTGGCAACCCCGGGAAGGGTCTGCACGGCCCGCATCGGATCGTCGGCGAGGACGCCGCGGAGGTTCTGCAGCGCGCCGCTGCCGAGCGTCATCTCGGCGGGCGCCGCCGGCTCACGCGAGGCGAACCGCCCGGCGCTCACGGTGACCTGCTCGGTGTAGGTGCCCGTACCGGGAGATAGAGGAATCGTGATCTCGAGGGTGCCGCCGGCCGCGACGTCGACGTCGCGGCGCGCCAGGGCGTAGCCGACGATCGACACGAAAAGCGTTTGACGGCCGGCCGCGATGCCAGCGAATTCGAAGCGTCCCGCGATGTCCGAGCGCGTTTCGAGCGGCGTCCCTACGACCTGGACGATCACGCCGGCCACTGGCGCGCCCGTTGAGGCATCCAGCACGCGCCCCTTGATCGCACCGCCGCCGCCCGTCCCGTCGGTGGGCGGCCGATCGGCGCCCGCCGCCGGCGCGCGGACGACGATCAGCGCGCCGCCCGGCCCTTTCTCGGTCGTCAGGCCGTGCTGCGCGAGGATCTGGTCGAGCATCTCCCGTGCGCCGCGAGCCGTCGGCTCGGACGTCACGCGCATGTCGGGGCGTACGACCCCGGAGCTGTACACGATCCGAAGACCCTTTCCCTGTAGATCCTTGAGAACGTCGGTCAGGAGACGGCCCGCGTACGGACCGCGCGCTTCCTGCGCGCCGGCTGGTTCGTACGCGAGCGCCAGCGCGAGCGCGAGAGCGGTGGCCAGCCCGAGGCGGTTCATCGTTGGGGACCGGATCCCGACAGCGTCAGCAGACCGTCACGTAGGGTGTAGCGCAGGCCCGAGGCAGGGACCACTGTCGCGAGTGAATCCTCTGCCGAAAGGCCGTCGATCGATCCATGCAGCACGGTCTCCGCAGCCGTGCGCTCCACGAGCGGCGAGGCGTAGCGCAACGTCCAGCCGCGTTCCCGACTCACGTGCACCAGGAACGCCGCGAGCGGGCGCCCTTCGATATCGAACGCTGGCGCCGCCTCCGCAATCCAGTCCCACTCGGGCCCGTACACCGGTGCCCGACCACGCAGCATTGGACCGGCTCCAGCCGTGATTTCGACGCCCGCGCCGCCTGAAACGGTCTCGCGGCCGTCGTTGACCTCTACGAGCCCGGAGCGCACGCGCACGCGAAAACGGGAGTCCATCAGCCGGGCCTCGAACTGCGTGCCGATGTCCCGCGCGCTGCCGAGCGAGGTCCGGATCTCAATCGATGGACGTTCGACGCCGCCGTTGTCGACGTACACCGCCCCCTGGAGGAGCTCGAAGCCGCGGCTCGAGTGAACACGCAGCTTCGTCAGCCGATCGACGCGGATGGAAGTACCGTCGTCGAGCTGCACCGCCGTGCGAAGGGTCGGCCCTGTCTCCAGCATGTCGCCCGCATTGATGACCGCCCCGGTCGACAGCCACCGCCCCACGGGACCTGATGGCCGTGCCGCTTCGCGCGACGGGAATCTGAGGACCACGATCACGAGAGCTGCGAACGCGGGGATCAGGAAGGCCGTCATGAACCGCCGGCGTCTGGTGCGCGCTTCGAGCCGCGCGTCCCAGGCGCGCTGCACGGCCAGGCGCACGCGCGCCGTCCGTTCGGCGGCGATGGCTGGAGGCGGCCCCGCCAGCCGCAGCAATTCCGCGAGCGCGTTGTCGTCTTTGTCCTGGATCATGGCTGCACGTCGGGGTCCGGATCTCCGGCCGCGAGCGGCGGCGGCCAGCCACCGGTCAGCGCCGCGAATCCTTCTCTGAAAGCCTCGCGCGCCCGGGCGAGCAGCGACTCGGCCGCTTTCGGCCCGAGGCCAAGGCGTCCTCCGATCTCGCGGACGGCGAGACCGCGGATGTACTTCCATTCGAGCGCGGAGGCATAGTGCCGAGGCAGGCCGTCGAGCGTCACCTGGACGAGCCGCGCCAGCTCGGCGGCGTGAAGCGCGGCCTCAGGCCCTGGCGCGTCCGTCGCGAGGGCCTCGAGCGCGGCGCGAATCTCCGGCGCGTCCTCGACGAGCGTCAGGGCCGGCTCACGGTACGCCCGGCGCTGGATCGTGACGATCTCGTTGCGGCAGATCGCGCAGAGCCAGGTGAAGAGCGCCGCCTCGCCACGATACGTGTGGAGCTTCCCGATCGCCTTGACGAGCGCGGCCTGCGTCGCCTCCTCAGCGGCGTCCTCGTCGCCGCCGATGCGCGGCAACGCGAAGCGGAACAACCGCGGGAAGTAGGCGCCGAAGAACTCCTCGAATGCCGGCTCGTCACCGGCGAGGAGTCGACGCGTGAGGGTGTTGTCGTCCACGGAAGTGGTCATGCCGGAACTGCCAACCCCGGCATGATCGTTAGACGAGGGGGCGGGCCGAATCACTCGCCCCGCAGACTCAAAGGCCGTTATGCGGCGCCTTGCGAGGGTTTTCGTTACCGCATAACGGCGGCGCGCACAGCGCGCCCGCGAGGGAGCGGCGCGGGGTGTGGGGCCCCCGCCCTTCGACTTTCGCTCAGGGCGCCCCGAGCGCAGTCGAGGGACGCAAGCGACCGAGCCGGGGTCCGGGGCGGAGCCCCGGCAAACTTACGTACCGGACTTCTTCGACGTGCCCTCGACGACCGTGGCCCACTTCGTACCGTCCTGAGACATTTCCCACTTGAACGTATAGGACGTCGGCGAGACCTCCACGATCGTGTACTTCGACTTGAAGGCCATCCCCCCGAAGGTCGAGTCGGCCGTGAACGTCCAGGTATTACCGCTCTTGGTGCCGGCCGATAGCTCGGCCACGCCGAGCGTGTCGACGGCGTAGAACTTGTACGTCTTGTCGCCAGCGCTATAGCTCACCACGCCCAACGTCTTCATGTCCCCCATCACGCCCTTGCTTTCGCCGCGACACACGACGTGGAACCCGCCAAACGACTCGCACGTGTCGGCGGACGTCATCTTGCCGCCGGGTCCGAATGGTCCGGGCTTGAGCTCCGCCTCCCCGGTCCACTTTCCAGCGAAATATGCGAGCGCCTGGTGCTCGGGACCCGGCTTCGGCGCCGGAGGCGCCTGGGCCATGACGGCCACGGCGCCGCTGAGCACCGCCGCCGCGACTCCATACGCCACGAACTGCTTCTTCATGGATGCCTCCTGTCATTCGGTTGGGAAGTAGGTGCGGACGCCGCGAGCAATTCCTCCAGATACCGCTTCCACAGCGTCGCGACCGTGTGCGATCCGTGGCCGCGCGTTTCCGGGCTCAGCGGGAGAACCACCGCCTTCCCGTTCCGGACACGTTTGATCTCGCGCTCCAGGATGCCGAGCTCGGGCGGGTTGATGAGATCGTCCGCCGAGTTGACGGCGATGAGCGGCGCTCGGATCTTCTCCAGGTTCGGGCCGGGATCGTAGTCGCGCGACGCTTCGACCTGGTAGAGCAGGTCGTTCGCGTCGCCGGTCTTCAGCGACGACGCGAGCGACGCATCGAACGCGGCGTCGCTTGCGGCGAGCGTCCGCATCTGCTCCTGGCGCAGGACCGGATTGCTGCTCATGAGATACAGCAGGCCCTGCGCCGTCCGCAGGCTCTGCGGCTGAACCGTGTAGGCGCCGCCGCGCCACTCCGGGTCGTTGCGGATCGCGTCGATCACGATGCGCCGCCAGACGCGGTTGCGGCCGGAGATCTGCGTGGGCAGGCTGGCCAGGGGCATGAGCGCGTCCATGAAATCGGGGTACCGTCCGCCCCACACCCAGGTGTGCATCCCGCCCATCGACGTACCCATCACGAGCCGCAGGTGGTTGACGCCGAGCCCCTCGGTGAGCAGCCGGTATTGCGCCTCGACCATGTCGGTGTAGCCGTAGCGGGGAAAGCGGGCACGAAGCCCGTCGCTCGGCTTGCTGGACCGCCCGTGCCCGATGCCGTCAGGCAGCACGATGAAGTATCGCGTGGCGTCGAGTAGCCCGCCGGCGCCGAAGAGCTCACCGGCGAAGTCGGCGCGCAGGAACTGGTTCCCTGACCCGCCGGTGCCGTGCATGATGAGGACCGCGTTGGGGACGACGCCCTGCGCGTCGCGCGCAGGCGCCCCGATCGTCCGATAGTGCAGCCGGAGCTCCGGCAGGGTCTCGCCGGACGCGAACCGGAAGTTCTTGACGACAAAATCTCCCTGGACCGCCGTGGGATACTCAGCAGCGCGGGTGGCGCGGGGCTGGGCGAGCGCAAGCGCGATGCAGACGACGAGGAGGAGCTTTCTCAGCATGCGACAGGCCCCCGGTAGAGTCCGTCCATCCTCCCACGGAGCACCCCGATGAGCAAAGGCCGGCTGGAGGCGTTCAGCGACGCCGTCATCGCCATCATCATCACCATCATGGTCCTGGAACTGAAGGTGCCGCATGGAGCCGACCTGGTTGCGCTCCGGCCGCTCCTGCCGGTGTTCCTGACCTATGTCATGAGCTTCACGTACATCGCGATCTACTGGAACAACCATCACCACATGCTCCAGACCGCCGAGCGGATCAGCGGCCGGATCCTGTGGGCGAACACGCACCTGCTGTTCTGGCTGTCGCTGGTGCCGTTCGCGACCGGCTGGATGGGCGAGAACCACTTCGCGCCGCTGCCCACCGCCGTCTACGGCGCCGTGCTGCTGATGGCCGGCATCGCGTACCTGATTCTCCAGAACGCCATCATCGCGCACCATGGCCGGCAGTCAAAGCTCGCCGTGGCGGTCGGACGTGATTTCAAGGGAAAGGTCTCGGCGGCAGCGTATGTGGCTGCCATCCTCCTCGCGTTCGTCAACCAGTGGATCTCCGACGCCATTTACGTCTCTGTCGCGCTGCTGTGGCTCGTCCCGGATCGCCGCATCGAGGCGCTCTTGAAGGATTGAGACGAGGCCGAAGCCTCGTACCACACCTATCGACGTTTCTTCGTCCGACGCTTCGCGGCCGGCGGCGCGATCGCGTACTCGAGCCCGAGGATGCCCGTCTTCTCGTAGAGCCGGTGCTTCGTCAGCTTCAGCGTCATCTGCGGGGCAGGCGGTGGAAAGAGCGGGATTCCGCCGCCGAGGAGAACCGGGATCACGCCGACCTCAACCGTGTCGACCAGCCCCGCGTCCGCCAGGCTCCGGAACAGTTGGCCGCCGCCGAACAGCCAGATGTCCTTACCGGACGCGGCCCGCAGCGCGCTCACGGTTTCCGTCGCCTTGTCCGGGGTGACGATCGTCACCTTTGGATAGTCCTGTTGTCGAAGCGTGCTCGAAAAAACGAATGTTTTTATCCCGGGCGACGAGCCCTGCCCCGCCTTGCCCATCGCTTCGAACGTCCGGCGGCCGACGAGGAACGTGTCGAACTCCTTGAAGATCGCCGCGAAGTCGATATCCGGGTCCATGATGATCCAGTCGGCTTCCCCTTTGGGTCCGGCGATGTAGCCGTCCAGGCTCGACGCCACCGCGTAGCGAACGCGACGCATGGTCTCCTCCCCTCTCAATGAGAATCCGCTGCCCGTAGCCCTTTCAGCGCCAGCCGCACGAGCCCCGCGCCGGCGACCGCCGCCCACACGCTCTCGAGGATGACGAACGGCATGAACGCGATGAGGTACGAGGAGTAGCCCGCCAACCCGGCGCCGACGAGATTCAGGAGCGAGTACGAGAACCCGTCTGCGCGGACGACTCGAAACAGATTCAGGAGGAAGGCGACGAGGAGCAGCCCAACACCGATGAAGCCGATGACGGTCGCCTGGTCGTTCACCTGACGAATCCGCGGGTTCTGAGCCAGCTCTCGAGCAGCCGCGGCCACGCGCTCAGCACCGGATTGTCCGGCGCCAGCCCCACACCATGACGGCCGGTCTCGAAGACGTGTAGCTCGTTCGGAACCTTCGCCGCCCGCAACGCCGCCGCGAACCGCAGACTGTTCTCGACCACCACGCCGACGTCATCCGCCGTGTGGAAGAGAAACGTCGGCGGCGTTCGAGCCGTGACGCGTCGATCGGTTGACAGCGCCTGGACGAGCTCGGCGGATGGATTCGGGCCCAGCAGATTGTTGCGTGAGCCTGCATGGGCGATCCCTTCTTCCATCGAGATCACCGGATAGGCGAGCACTGCAACGTCAGGTCGCCCGCTGACCCGCTCGACTGGATCCGCCGCGCCGGGATTGCCGGCGTCGAACTGCGTGGCAACCGTCGATGCGAGATGTCCGCCGGCCGAAAAGCCGATGACGCCGATCCGACCGGGATCGACGCCCCACTCGTTCGCCCGAGCCCGGACGGTGCGGATGGCACGGGTGACATCCTGGAGAGGCGCCGGATGCCGGTATCGCGGACCGAGTCGGTACTTGAGGACGAAGGCTGACACCCCGATGCCATTCAGCCAGACGGCAACGTTGTGACCTTCGTGGTCGGCAAGACGGGAGTAGCCGCCGCCCGGGCACACGACGAACGCCGCACCCGTCGCGGCTGTGGCCGGTCGATAGAGCGAAATGGTTGGCGTGTCCTCAGGGCCCGAACCGACCGCACCGGGAGCACTGCTCGTCCACAGGGGCGCCGGCGCGGGTCGCGACACCTCCTGCGGATTGGCGGAATCGAGAAGGACAAGGCTCGAGGCCCACGCCAGGATGACGAGAAGCTTCATGTGACGCGCTACTTCAACGGCGAGTAGTCCGTCGCCTGCAGGAACACCGAATCGACCTTGCTGACGATCGGCCCGCCGGCCTCCGATTCCGTCTTTGCCTTCAGCCAGTCCGGATCGACGCGGAAGGCGTCCCAGCTTTTCCTGGCAGCCTCCCGGCTGTCGTGCGCAAGGATATAGATCAGCGTGTTCCCCGCCATCGGCCCGTCCTGCGGCGTCCAGTATCCGATGTTGGTCATGCCGTGCTTCGTGAAGAGCCGCACGGTATGGTTGCGAAAGCGGGCGTTGAGGGCGTCCAGCTTCCCGTCGTGGGTATAGTAGGTCCGGATCTCGAAGACTCGACCGCCCGTCTGCGCGGCGACGCCGGGCGCGCCATGAAAGACAGCGCCTAACGCGTAGCCGGCGGCGAGCGTCGTGATCAGGACAGCGACAGGAAAGCGTGTCATCTCAGTCTCCCTTCAACAGACTCGTGGCACGACGCTTCAGCGTCGTCCAGAACGAGGCTGAAGCCTCGTACTACAAATCGACCAGATGTTTGTCATAGCCCGCCTCGACGAGCGCCTCGTACGCATCCCAGACATCATCCGGAATCTCCTGAGGAATCTGAAAGCCTCTGGAGGGATAGAGCCGAATCCGCTGCAGATCTCCAACCATAATGCTGACGACATCGTCCCGCGAGAGCGTCTCGTGTGAGTACCGGTTGAGATACCCATCGAGCGAGATTCTGGGCGACGTCACGATCACGTCCTTCTCGGGCCAGAGCTTTCTGAACGTGGCGTAGCTTCGCCGCTCCATGTACGGCTTCTGAACGACGATGAACTTCTGAGGGTCCAGCTGGCGTTCGATCAGGAGCTGCCTGGTAAAGAGCACGTTCTCACCGGTGTTCGTCGACTTGTTCTCGACGAGGATCTTCTCCCGAGGCACTCCGAGGCTGACCGCTAGCCTCGCGAACTGGTCCGCCTCGGGCTCGCTCCAGACGCGTCCCGTGATCGATCCGAGCCCGCCCGCAAACACGAGAAGCGGCGCCCAGCCTTCCAGGAACAACTGAGCGCCGCGCTCTGCCACGATGGTGTCGTGGCTGCAGAGCACCAGGATGACGTCGGCCTTCGAGAGCTCGTGATCAAGCTGGTGGTAGCGCCAGATCGTCTCCACGAGCGGGCGCAGTCGATCGTTGATGCGCCCGCGCGCTGCATCGTCGATTAGAACCATCTCTCGTCGGCGGTCGGGCCATAGATCGATGGGACCTTGCCATCAGCCATGCGGAGGTAGATCGAGAATTGGCCCCGGTGATGGATCTGGTCGTCCAGCAAGAACCACAAGATGTCGATCCGTGGGATGTCGCCCAACGTCTTAGGCGCAGTGAAGAACTTTACCGGGTCGGACATCTTGTCGTCTGGCGTGGATTTGATGAGGTCGCCGAACTCACTATGCGCTTTCTCGAGCGCTCCGAGAATCTCCTGCCAGGACTCGGGTGGGGCCGGAGGCGTGCCGGAGGGCACACCCTTCGCGAACTCGTTGTTCATGAGGCGAGTGCCGAGCCCGCGCTCGAGCACGAACATCCACGCCAGCTCGCGGGCGGTCTTGCATTTCGGATGCGGACGGAGCTCGAGCTTGTCGGTCGGGTAGGCGCGAAGCACGCGCATCGTCGTGGCGTGCTCGCGTTCGTAGCTGGTCAGGAACTGCTGCTTGGATGCAGAAGTAGTGGATGTAGCCATGGGACCTCCTCAGTGAAGTCTATCCCGCCTCGCGGGCCGCCGAGACAGGAGCTGATGTCTTCGGCTAGGGTGCGGCTTCAACGACAACGGCGGTCCCGTAGGCGAGCACCTCCGTCACGCCTGCCATGACCTCGTTCGCGTCGTACCGGACACCGATGAGCGCGTTCGCGCCGCGCTCGGCGGCGTGGTCAAGCATCAACCGGAAGGCGTCGGCCCGAGCGTTCTCGCACAGCTCGGTGTACAGCGTGATGTTGCCGCCGACCAGCGTCTGCAGCGTCGCCCCGATGCTTCCGACTATGCTTCGCGAGCGGACGACGATACCGCGCACGACGCCGAGGTTCTTGACGGTGCGATAGCGGGGTAACTCGAACGCAGTCGTGACGAGCTCCGGATTCAAGGTGGCCATGACGCTCTCCGATCCAGACCTGATGCCGGCGCCATCGACCCGAACGGGTCTAGCTCGGCTTCCAGATCCCAAGCAGCCGACGAACGAGTATCAACTGACCCAGGTGGTACGCCGTGTGATCGGCGACGAGCAGCAGCTCTCGTAGATAGGTCTGCCCGCTGCCGTGAGGTATCCGGGCGGCGAGATCCGTCCTGGAATCGGCAGCGAGCTGCTGGAGCGCCTTCCGGTCCTTCCGAAACTGCTTGATGCTCTCGTCCCAGGCGGAGGGCGTGGGCGGGGCCGGCGATGCAGGCCAATAGTCCTCCGGCCACTTCTGCTCCCGGTAGTCGGGATTGCGGCAGAACTCCAGAATATCGCGCTGTGAGCGCTTGAGGTGCTCGACGAGCTGCCACGGAGAATGCGGCAGCGCTTCGGGCTTCTTGCCGCGCGCGTCCGGCGGAATGTCTGCCACGGCGGCGTCGAACCCGACGTGCGCATCCTCCCAGGCAAGAAGACGACCCAGCAGGTCACGAACCGGGGCGTCGAGGTTCTTCTTTCGTGCGACGTTCGCGCGTGAGTCGGCCATGTGCCTCTCTTGATATCAGTTTTCCACAGCAGGTCCCCGCAACGGCAGCTGACAATTCAGACAACGTTGCGTGTACAGACTCCAGCGGCGTCCGTCGCTGCAGAACCGCCGGTGACAGCGGGGACAGCGGCTGGTCGCCGCAAGGGCGCCGGCGACCAGATAGGCCGTCAGCCACAGCAGGGCCACGAAGGGGACGCTCGTTTCGGGGGCCTTCATCGTGACGAGAAGGACGGCGGGAACATAGCTGAAGAACCAGAACCACATCATGGATCTGCGGAGCCGGATCTGATCCAGGCCGGCGGCGAGCGATTCGGCCGGTACGTTTTCGGCCGCGATCGACTCGCTGAAGTCGAAGTCGGCCACCTCGGAGGCGTCGCCGGTGACGGCCTGCCGGAGCAACTCGTGTGCGGCGGCCTGTTGACTGGAAGGCACCATCACGACCACGTCGAGGGCGCCGCCCGGCTCGCCCGCGGAATCGGCCTCGCGCAGGTGCGCGTCGATGCCGGCGGCCTTCAGGCGCGCGGCCGCAGTCTCGGCGGCTGTGTGGCTGCCGGAGATCGCTACGCTCACGAACCAGTCCTGGTGCACCGGTTTACGTCGCTCGCTCCGTTGTGATCATCGGCACAATTCTGTCGATGGGGCACGTCCATCAGGCCCCGGAACCCCATTCGGAACCGCGCGGCACGAATCGTGCGTCAGGTGCCCACCCATGCGCGAGGCTATCCCGGGTTTCCTCGCTTCGTCACTTGTTTTTTTCCTCGCTCCGGGGACGATCGGCGCCCAGACCGCGACGGTAACGATCCGCGTCGACGCCGCCGCCGGCCGTCATCCGATCAACCCGAACGTGTATGGGGTCGCCCACGCCACCACGGCTCAACTCAACGACCTGAACGCTCCGCTCCACCGGAACGGCGGCAACAACACGACACGCTACAACTGGCAGCTGAACGCCGACAACCGTGGCAACGATTGGTACTACCAGAGCATCGCGGACAACAGCGCGACCGCCGGGGAGCGCGGCGACAGCTTCATCACGGGCTCGCGCGCCGCGAACGCCACCGCGATGTTGACGGTACCTCTGATCCCGTGGGTGGCCAAGGTCGGCCCGGGCCGCGCGAAGCTCGCGAGCTTCTCCATCGCCAAGTACGGTCCGCAGACCGGCAACGACTGGCAGTGGTTCCCCGACGCGGGAAATGGGATCCGGACCAACGGCCAGTTCGTCACCGGCAACGATCCGAGCGACGCCAGCGTCCCGTCCACCTCGGTCTTCCAGCGCGGGTGGATCGATCACCTGGTCACGCGCTGGGGGACGAACGCGAATGGCGGCCTGCGCTATTACATCCTCGACAACGAGCCGAGCCTCTGGCACGCGACCCATCGGGACGTCCACCCGACCGGGGCGACCATGGACGACATTCGGAACCGGATGATCGAATACGGCGCGATGATCAAAACGGTCGATCCTTCCGCGCTCGTCGTCGGACCCGAGGAGTGGGGCTGGAGTGGGTACCTGTTCAGCGGGTTCGACCAGCAGTACGGCAGCATCAACGGCTGGAGCTTTCTGCCGGATCGCGCCAACCACGGCGGAGCCGACTACCTCCCCTGGCTCCTCGATCAGCTCCGCCAGAACCATGCGACGACCGGACGCCGCCTGCTGGACGTCTTCACCGTCCATTACTATCCCCAGAGCGGCGAGTTCAGCGACGACGTGTCGGCCACGATGCAGCAGCGGCGCAACCGCTCGACCCGTTCCCTCTGGGACCCCGCCTACGTCGATCAATCCTGGATCAACGATCGCGTCCAGCTGATTCCCCGCTTGAAGACCTGGGTCGGCACGTACTACCCGGGCACGTCGACCGGGATCACGGAATACAACTGGGGCGCGGAGAACCACATCAACGGCGCGACGGCCCAGGCGGACATCTACGGGATTTTCGGCCGTGAGGGGCTCGACATGGCGGCACGGTGGGCGACGCCCGCGACGAGCACGCCGACCTACAAAGCGATGAAGATGTATCGCAACTACGACGGCAACAAGTCCGCGTTCGGCGATATCAGCGTCGCCGCGACGCTGCCGAATCCGGACGTCGTCGCCGCGTTCGCGGCGGAGCGGTCATCGGATCGCACGCTCACGGTCATGGTCATCAACAAGGACGCGTCGACGACCACGGCCGCGACGATCAACCTCGTCAACGTCGCTCACCGTGGATCGGCGCAGGTCTGGCAGTTGACGGCGGCAAACGCGATCAACCGCCTTCCCGACCTCGGGTTCAGCGGCAACAGCGTCGCCGCCACGCTCCCGCCGCAGAGCATCACGCTGTTCGTGCTGTCCGCGGGCTCGCCCGTTCCTGCCGCACCGGCCAATCTGAGAGTCGTCCGGGATTAGGACTCGGCGGCGACGGCCGCGATGAGCGCCTTGATGTACCCGAAGGCGAACGCAAAGCCCTGAAGCCGGTCGGCGTCGCCCTCGATCGACGGGACGTGATCCGGCATCATCATGCCGTCGTAGCCCACCTCTTTGTAGGCCCGCATCGCCTTCACCATGTCGACGTCGCCATCGTCGATGAACGTCTCGCGGAAGTTCAGGAAGCGCCCCGAGATGTTGCGGAAATGGACGTTGAAGATCTTGCCGCGCTCGCCGAAGTGGCGGATGACGTCGAAGATCTCTTCAGACGGCCTGTCGAGCATCTCCGCCACTGTGCCCTGGCAGAAGTTCAGACCGTGATACGGACTCTCGGCGATCGAGACGAAGCGCTTCAACCCATCGACCGATCCGAGGACCGTTTCGACGCCGCGCCAGCCGCGCCCGCGCGGCATCCCAGGGTCCTGCGGGTGGCACGCCAGCCGTACCTTGTATTCGCTCGCGACCGGAACCACGCGCTCGAGGAAGTACGTGATCCGCTCCCAATACGTGTCGGCGTCGACGCGGCCCGCGAGGGTGAGCGGCGGTTCCTGCTTCGCGTCGGCGTACACGAAGGTGCTGTACCGGGCCCCGCCGCGGCCCGGCGTCGTACCAGTCCGCGGGATGCCGATGATGGTCAGGTTGTACTTCACCGACGGGATGCCGGCGTGAGCGGCGTTCCGGATCATCTGACAGATGTCGTCGATCTGCCGGTCGCGCGCCGGATCCTGCGCGAGCAGGATGGCCGGGTTCTCGCTCCGGGAGATCTCCGTCGAGCTGAGCGGCAGCGGCACCATGGAGAGCGTGACGCCGAACGACTCGACCCGTTCCCGGAGGCGGCTGAGGCCCTCAACCGACCACGCGCCATCCATCTTCGCCGACGGCAGCCGGCTGCAGATGTGCGTGACGCCAAACCCGGCGAGCACCCGAAGAATGGCGTCGGAGTCGCCGTGCTGGGTCCCCGCTTTCATCCGCGCCGTCCTCGGAGCGCTCCGGTTGTCGGCTGGCTGCGCGGCGGCTTCGGCCGACACCAGGCGCTCCGCGACGGCGTCGGCCGTCATGCCGGTTCCGATCAGACGCACGAACTCCCGGCGGTCCATCGCGACCCTCACACGACCCGGCGCTGTGCCTCCTCGACCGCCTCTTTCGCTTCGGCAAGACCGGCGCCCGTTGCCTGGCGATAGTGCCTGATGGCTTCGATCTTCCGGCCCTCTTTCAACGCCGCGAGCGCCTGCGCGGGGAATCCGTCGAACGGGTCGAAACGGATGCCCGAATGCTTCAAGAGGGCGTCCAGCTTTCCTTCAATCCGCGACAGGCGATCCAGGCGCCGATGCAGCGCCCCAAGGCCCGACTGCGCCAGCACGAGCACCGCGCCGGCGAACACGACGACAGCAACGACTGGAAGGATCTCGCTCACGAGCCGGACAGCCTCGAGACTACGAAGGCGATGACGATCAAAACCAAGGCGCCAACGACCATGACAACCTCTGCCCGCTGCAACCATTGTTTCGGTCTCGACATTCGTGCCCTCCCCTCATTGCCTGCGCGATGACCGAGGCCGCCCAGATGAGCTCTTTCGCTTCGAGCGCCGCGCCGCGAGCTCTCTGACGGTGTTCTGCCAGGCAAGCGTCAGCGCCTCACCGAGCGTCTCGTCCTCAACCGACTTCAGGTGGACGGCCGTGCATCCCTGCCGTCCCCAGGCGCCCGCCTCCGGCACGAACGTCGTCGGGCGCGCCCGCACGAACTTCTCCTGCTGTTCGGGTTGAAGCTTGACCATGCCCCACAGGCGATCGTGGTGCAGCGTCGCGAAGATCCTGCCGTTGACGCGGAAGTCGGGATGCCCCATGTGGGCGCCTTCAATCGTGTCCTTCATCCCGAGCGCGATGCGGCGGAAGTCCTCGTCGGTCATGACGCGAAGCGCTGGTTGATGTCGGCGAACGGAATCGCGCGGGCGAGACCCGTGAAGGTCCCCCGCTCGGCGATTTCCGTCGCCGCCTGAAGGAATCCGGTCCAGGCGGTGCGGGCGAGGGCGCCGCCGACGCTGATCCGCCTGACGCCTGCGGCGGCGAGCTCCGCCACCGTCGTGAAGTCGCCACCAACCAGGGCGTTTACCGGCCGGGGGGCAACCGCGCTGACGACCGCCACGATATCGCCCCTGGCGCGCAGCCCGGGCGCGTACAGGCAGTCGGCACCCGCGTCGGCGTACGCGGTCAGCCGGCGGATGGTCTCGGGCAGGTCCGGACGACCGACGATGAACCCTTCTGAACGCGCGGTGAGCAGGACGCCACTTCCGCTGTCATCGATCGCCCGTCGCGCCGCCCGGATTCGCTCGACGGCAAGGGAGAAGTCGAAGAGCGGATCAGAGGCATTTCCCGTGGAGTCTTCGATCGACAGCCCGGCCACCCCCGTCGCGGCGGCGGCTGCGACGTTTGCGGCGACGCCGGTTGGATCGATCGCGAACCCGCCCTCAAAGTCCGCGTTGACCGGCACGTCAACGCCCTCCGCGATCGACCGGATGTGGGCCAGCGCCTCGTCGAGCGACACACGGTTGTCGGCACGGCCCAGTGACCAGGCGAACCCCGAACTGGTGGTTGCGAGCGCCGGGAAACCGAGCTGGGCGAGCGCGCGGGCGCTGCCGACGTCCCACGGATTCGGGATCACGAAGCAACCGGAGGCGTGGAGCTCGCGGAACGTCCGCCGCTTGTCGGTCGCGTTGGTCATCGAGGCGAGCTCCTTTTCGCGGGTTGATCGAGGTTATACGCCCCTCCGCTTTTCGCGACGTCGAACTCTCTGGACTTTCCTTTCGGAATGCTCAAGGATCGCCATCTCGGCCCGGCATAGTGTTTGGCGAGGAGCACGATCTGGCCGACGTGCGCGGCGTAGTGCGTGACCTGCCGGTTGATGGCCTCCACGACCGTGTGGGCCTCGCCCCGTATTCTGACGGTTTTCTGCAGATCATCCGGCGTGAGCGACCCAATCGCGCCGAGCACGAGATTCCACCCATCGTCCCAGTCCGACACGATGTTGCCGAGGGTGTCGTCGGGACCCACCATGAACTCGTCGTCGCGATCGCGCGTCAGCTTTTCGCCGTCCGAGGTGAGAAAGTCCGTCCAGCGAGATCGCATGTTCCCGGCGACGTGCTTCATGATGATGGCGATGCTGTTCGCCTCGGGATCCAGTACGGCGAACACCTGCTCGCCCTCGATTTGAGCGATGGCCTTGTCCGCCAGGTCTTTCAACTTTCTGAGCTGGAGGAGCGTGTCTTCGATGTAGTGCGTCTCGATCATCGTGTCCCTCCCGCCGGGTGTCGAGGAGCCTAGATTACCTCACCGGCTCACGATTCCTTCCGCTGCATACGCATCCAGGGCTTCCTGGTTGAAGCAGGCAAATACGACGCGCGCGATCGATTGGTGTCGCGCGAGCTCGTCTCGAACCGTTGCCACCGCGACGCTCGTGGCGGCATCCAACGGGTAGCCGTAGATCCCGGTACTGATGGCCGGAAAGGCGATGCTGGACAGCGCCTCGCGCCCGGCGAGCTCGAGCGACGCTCTATAGGCCGAGGCGAGCAAGGCGGGTTCGTCGTTGACCCCGCCGCGCCAGACGGGGCCGACTGCGTGAATGACGAACCGCGCCGGAAGTCGAAAGCCGGGGGTGATCCGCGCTTCCCCCGTGGGGCAGGGGCGCACGCGCGCGCAGGCGGCGGCCAGTTCCGGACCCGCCGCCCGATGGATCGCGCCGCACACGCCGCCGCCGGGCGCCAGCTCCGTATTCGCCGCGTTGACGATCGCATCGACGTCCAGGGTCGTGATGTCGACGAGGCGGGCTTCAATCCGCTGGCCGTCCACCGGACCCTATCCCGCGGCAGGGTCGGCGAGATCGGCCAGCCGATTCGAGTCGGTAAACGCCAGCGATTCCGAGTTCACGCAGTAGCGCAGCCCGGTCGGCGCCGGGCCATCCGGGAAGACATGGCCGAGATGCGCGTCGCACCGTGCGCAGAGGATTTCCACGCGCGTCATGCCGAACGTCCGGTCTTCGTGGGTTGCGATGTTCTCTTCAGCGACGGGTGCAAAAAAGCTCGGCCAGCCCGTACCGGAGTTGAACTTGGCGTCCGACGTGAACAACGGCAGACCGCAGCAGATACAGCTGTAGACCCCGTTGCGCTTGTTGTCGAGGAGCGTCCCGCAAAACGGCCGCTCGGTCCCCTTGCCGCGAGCGATCTGGAACTGCTCCGGCGTAAGCTGAGCCCGCCACTCTGCGTCCGTTTTTTCGACTCGAGCCGATTCGACCGGGCCAACGAGCTTGCCCGAGCGGTCGATGACTCTCACTTTCACTTTCACGGCTGTCTTTTGGCTCGTCATCGTGTCGTCCGATTGGCCGCCGCCGCGTAGGCACGACGGACATCGTCCTCGGTGAAGACGGCGAAGATGAACGGTTGGGCCTCGAGGAACCGCGCGAGATCGCCGAGGCTCACACGCAGGTCTGCAAGCCCGGCTACGTCGACGAACAGCTGCGAGTTCTCCGATTCGTAGCTCGTGACCAGCGTCTTCCCCTCGGGATCGAACTTCTGGTGCAGCGCCTCGACCAGCGCCGGCGCGAAGTGACGCCGGTCCGGCGGGCCGGAGGGCATGCCGTGGTCGGCGGTCACCGCAAGCAGATAGTCCTTCCCGACTTTCGCTTCGAGCGCCTTGAGCATTCGCGCCAGGTTTCTGTCCACCTCGCCGAGGGTCAGACGCAGCTCGTTCGAATCGGGACCGTACTGATGCCCCACGTAATCCGGACTCTTGTAGTTCATCAACAGAAGGTCCGGAACGTCGTCGGTTCCGAGCGGCTCGCGTTCGATCATCGCGATCATGGCGTCAGCCTCGAAGGCGGGAAAGAGCGAGGATCGGCGAACCGCCGACGGGGAATCGATCTTGTGCGTCAGCCACTCTTTCTTCTCCGACCACAACGTGCTCGCCTTGTGATCCTCGAGATACTCCGGCAGCCTGAAGCAGTCAGTATTCGAGCCCCACACTCCGGTGTTCTCATCGTAACTGATGAGCACAACCGCCGCACCATTGGGCTGACACGCGCCGTGCCCGGCCAGCGCCGTCGCCGCCCGGTAGGTGCTCCCCTGCGCGAGGACGACCGCGCGACCCGACGTCGCCAGTTGCCACACGTCCGAAAGCGTCAAGGCCATCAGCACGTGCGGCACCATCCCGGCGAAGAGATCCTGACGCCGGCGGTGGACGCGGTCGTAGTAGTTGTTGCCGGTCACGCCGTGGACCCGAGGATCGGCGCCCGTCGAGATCGTCGCGTGACCGACCGCCGTGTTCGAGGGAACCACGTTGACGTTCGTCTGGCTGAACCACGCGCCCCCGCGGCGGAGCGCGGCGAGCGTCGGCATCACATCAGCATGCCGATCGAAGTAGTCGCGCCGCATGCCGTCCAGCACGAGGAGGAAGACGGCGCGCGGTCGGGCAAAACCCGGGCGTAGAACCGGCAGCACGCGCCCCGTCGCCGTCGGCGGCATCGTCACGCCCACCGCGGCCGCAAGTGTCGGCGCGACGTCCTGCTGGACGGCCGGCGTCGAATACACGCCCGCCTTGACCGCCGGGCCCGCAAACAGCAGCGGAATCGCGACGTCATAGGGCCACGGCGAACCGTGCATGTAGGCCACGTCCGGGTCGGGGCGCGTGATGACGTCCCCGTCGCGCGGGACGATCATCAGCTGTCCGGTGCGCCCGGGAAAGTACGACCGCACGAACATTTCGAGGAAACGCTGGCGGGTCGCGGGGGGGGCCTGGCTAGAACCGGTCCCGCCCGGCGCGGCGAGCGCGAGCGTCAGAACGACGGCGGCGCGAGCGATCAGCCGCATCGCGACGACCTCACGACTCCTTCTGGTTGACCGCCTTCACGTGTTTGACGGATGCGGTCACGAGCTTCTTGAGTGTCGGCGGCGAACGCAGCCAGCATCCAGTCCCCCTCGCGGCCGCTGGCATACTTGTAGCGGTAATCGCGGAAGCCCACGAGGCCGGATCCCCACAGCCTGGGCGGGGCTTTCGTGGCCAGTTGCGGACGATGATCTCGGCGAGAGGACCCTGAAGCGTCTCGCCAAAAGTGGATCGGAGCGCCGCCTGCGGCGCGACGGCGGCGTACAGCATCGTGCTCGTCAAGATTCCCGAGACGAGCATGATCCATTTCATGTGACCGACGATCCAGGCCACTACACACCGAACTGGCGGAGGTGATGATCGAGGTGCTTGTGCTCCAGCACACCCCAGCTGCGCCCGGAGATGCGGCCGAAGACGCGGCTGGGAGGCCACTCGGCCGAGGGTCCGCGGTCCGCAAAGCGTCGGATCAAATCACGCAGCCGACTCACATCGTCCGGCCACGTGGTCGGTCGAGTCGCCAGAAACTCCGGCGGGCTCTTTCCTTTCCCCTTGGGCCATGGCAGGACATGGATGACGAGCCAGTTCAGCGGAGCATGCGACATCGGGCCCGAGGGCGGCCCGGTCTCGAGCTCGCCCAGGCCCTGGCGAAGGCCGCAGCTCACGTGACACACCATCTCCGGCGCGGTGAAGCGGCCCCAGAGAGGCTTGCGATCGGGTGTCAGGCGTCCGATGCGGCCGAGAATCGCTTCGCGGGCTGCGGGATCAAAGATTGACGCCATGCAGCGCAGTGGATCCTAGCACACGGGTTTACGGCGCGAGCGAGTCGGGTTTGGATTGGCTGCAGGGATACGGAATTTCCGTGTTTCGCGTCGCGGAACGGCTGCCAGAAGCGATACTGCCCCACGACATGAAACCGTTCGAATACCCGGCCGATCGGGATGTACTGCCTGTCGAACTTATTACCATGGCCGCTCCCCGAGCCAGCGTCGGAGACGCTGAACGAAGTCCAGGCCACGGATGCGCAAATGCTCCTCCGGTCCGAACCGTTCGCGAACAACGTGGAAAATTTCCCGCCGCCCGATGAGCCAAGTGTGATCCGGGAATCCCTCGGCACCGCGGCGCGTCAGGGTCGGCGCTCCGAAGGCGGCTTCGAAGTACCGCTGAAACTCATCGAACGAGGCTTTCAGGTCAGGGCACTCCGTCCCGAAGAACTCGAGTTCCTGCAGCCCTTTCCGCTTTGGATCGAAGTGGGGGCCGAGGCTGCATCTCAAACCACCACGAGCGACGACAGTCATGGTCCAGTAGCCCGGCGTTACCTGTCGTAACTTCGTGCCGCTGAGTTACTGGATTTCGGCCTCCGCGGCTCCCCCCTTTGGGGTTACCGGCGGCTCGTCAACGGTGAAGCCGACTGACAGATCCATCCCCCGCTCCAAAGCACCTCAGTCATCAAACCCCTGAGCCTGCAAGCGAGATGCGGAACCGCAGGCTCTCCGCGCCGCCATGGACCGCTGGTTTGCGAAACCGCTCGACGAGCGCGCCTCCGTTCGCTTCGATCACACGCCGGGAGGCAATGTTTCCAGCGTCAGTGGTCACGTACACGAAGGGGAGTCCCTCATCCCTTGCGTGCGGGAGCAGGAGCCCCAGGGCCCGAGTAGCATATCCACGCCGGCGCTTCCACGGAACGACTGAATACCCGATGTGACCGAGACAATATGGTGGAAGCTCGCCGGTTCCAGGCTGCCAGCGAAGGTTGATTGCACCGCAGAACTCTCCGTCCCACATCCATCGAGAGTACCCGGGCAGCCGGGCGGCAGTGGAACCGTCGGGCAGAGTCACCGGCGGGCCCTTGGCCTCACGGTCCACCTGTTCGGACAGGAACCGGTCCGCGTTCGCTGCAATGCGCGCGAGATGCTCCAGCGCGGCCTCCGGCCGGAGGTTGTCCGGCGACCATCCCTGCTGAAGCGCGTGAACGTACCCTGGCAAGTACTGCGCGGCAGGCCAGACGAGTTCCATCGAGCCGCCTTCAGATTCCAAATACGCGCCTCAACAACGGGATGTACTGCGGACCGACGAGAACAATGATGCCGGCAAAGTACCCGATCGCCAGCACGCCTCCGCCCAGAAACCTTGCGGGATCCCGGGAGGACTTCGGTCGAATCCGGATGTAACCCACGAGACAAGCGACGATCAGCACGACATGCGCGCTCGCCGCCAGGACGGCAATGAGTTGATCGGGCCTCGTCACCTGTCCTGTCTGAAGGGCTCGGAACAATTCCCGCAGGCCGTTGGCAATGAAATTCGTGTGGACGAGGTTCGTCCAGTTCCAGAATGCGGCGACCAGACAGCCTGCGCCGTAGCCCCACGCGCTTCGCTTTCGCGTCAGGATCACGACAGCGACATAGATTGCGGCCTGGAACAGGTGGAGCACACGAATCGAAGCGTCGAAGACCGCCGACAGAGCCAGAACGAAGATGAATACGACACAACTCGCCGTGATCAGACGTTGCATCCAGGCGTCACGTGTCGGGCCGCGGCTCACGCGAGGTCGGGCTGCCACGACACACCCAACCTCATGAGGCGCCCCTTTCGTGAAGGTACGCCGCGATCTCGCTG